>Ga0255048_10000027_pt1 | contig 92638 bp, 98 predicted proteins | sample JV7_2_2_MG_FD_183619 | JGI IMG/M metagenome (GOLD analysis project Ga0255048, IMG submission 183619) | Seawater microbial communities from Jervis Inlet, British Columbia, Canada - JV7_2_2 | ecosystem: Environmental > Aquatic > Marine > Inlet | place: Canada: British Columbia | collected 2016-10-06 | reverse complement strand
TCTTGAGGTACATGTCTGAAGTTCATGACTGTCTCAGGTTAGTTAATGAACCACACAATTGCCAACTAGAATGAGAGATAGACGGAGGTTGCAGCCACCTGACTGCCTCCCACTCCCCATTGGCACTCCCTTTCGGGGTTGGTATCATGTAGGGATTCGAACCCTAGTTTACCAAAGAGGAGGCCAAGGTCTTTTCTTACCCTGGCCTCCTCCCTTGATACGCTGATCATCAGTCCTACTCGGAGTCTTCGGTGACGAAATCGCTCAACTTGGCGAGATCCTCAGCACTCAAAGCGCCCAGTTGTTCCGCATCTTGGAACTTGAGGTTCTTGGCAGGCATTGGTTCGATTCTGGCAAGCCTGAACCGAGCAGTGCCTTCCTTCATGGACTGACTCTCCCTGATGACGGCTATGACGCCTTCACCAGAGGCAGGCTGGAACGTGGGACGGTCCCGGTAGAAGTGGAGTGAACCCACAACGAAGAGAGACGTGAGGTCAACCCATGCCTGTTCGTCGGCTTTCGCCAACTTAGCATTCAAAGGTACACCTTCGATCTTCTCCCCTCCGCTTACTCGGTCAGTGATGCGCCACGAACCATCCTCAGCCGCATTCTTAGCATAGAATGCAGCCTTCGCCTTGATGACGACGTAGTAGTTCTTGAGCGCAGCAGCGACTGCCTTCACATTACTGACATCGTAGGCCCAGACCGCGACCATCAGTGAATACATATAATTCACCGGGTCACGCTCTTCCTGCGTTGCATCAATGTGAGACTCGTCAGCTACGTAAGCTACCGGAACGTTGTTATACGTTCCAGCTTCTGTGATCGGAGCTATGTTTCTCATCTTACACGTACATTTGGTTTGTTATGAAGACCGTTAAGACAATCGCTCCCGTTCTTACCCGTGGGGGTGGTTTCGGAAGCCAGCAGTAAGCCCCGGTGTTGAATCCCCTTGGCCCTCCCTCTTATTTTTTACCAATATTTTTTACCAATATTTTTTTCAAACACCCCTACCACATAGATCAACTCCTACCCTATCTCAAAAGTGATCTCTTTTATTTCTTATAACACTTATAATATACTAAGGTATATTAAGACTCATTAACTCCTTTATAAACAAGCACTTACAGTTACCACATTTATCCTCTTTATACCATGTAGAGGAGATATATCCCATATATCAAGCCATCATTCATCCTCATATTAAAGGGATCTACAGCCGTATAAAAAAAGTTTAGAGAACTATTGACTTAGCCTATACAAAGAGCTTATATTTATCTCTATGGAGAATCTACTAACAGATCTGATTAAAGGTCTAGAACAAGGTGTGAGGTCATCACATGTCATACTTCCTATTGAGGAGTACATTAGGGTTCTCAACGCAGCAAAAGAGACGGAGCGGGTAAGGGAAGCTGCTGAGAAGATGCAAGACCGCGTTCGTAAGGTCAGTAAATCTCTTGGCCTGTTCCTCTCTGCTGTTAATAGGAAGATTCCGTTAGATGGCTATTTCTCCTCTTTTAATGAAGCGCAGGATGAAATTACCCTTTATGTAGAGGGTAGTTATGTAAGACTAAAATTGAATGCAGATCGCCCCACCCAAGCAGAAGATGGTGAGGATAAGAGCCAACTCAGTGAGGAAGTATCTTCAACTGTTTAATGGTATCTTTAATCTTACACCAAAGGAAAGCGAAGTACTAGCTGTATTTATAGGTATTCACGTTGGTCTTAGAAAGAAGCAGTTACAGATAAACGCCTTCTCTACAGAGATGAAGAAGGAAGCTGCTAGACTTCTAGGAAAAGCTGATTTTAATACTCTGAATATCTATATAAAGCGACTAGCTGATAAGAAAGCCATTGTCAAATCAGATGATGGCTATTCTATTAATAGACTACTTCTACCTCAAGGTGAGGAGAGAGTGGTGTTTAAGTTGATGAAGTGATGGATGTAATCTATAAGCTCGTAGAGATCTCACTGATGGTTATTATCGGAGGTCCTACCTATAAAAACCCTAGAGAAATGATAACAGTAACGAAAGTCCTGAATGAGATAGATCGTGGTGCCTATATCTATAGAAAGGAGATATGGGATGATGGTGTTAATCCACCGACTGAGATGAAGTCTGCCTATAATCGAGAAGGGCACTATATAGGACCCAGTAGCTATGGTCAATTCCTGAAGAAGAGAGGTATTGTTGTTGATATCCAAAGGCCACGTCCAGATGCGGAAGGAACAACTTGTGCTGTTGGGTTTAATCCAGCAGAACAGAAGTGGTATGGTTGGTCCCACCGGGCAATCTTTGGTTTCACTATAGGGTCTACGTGTAAGAAAGGAGATTGTCACTATGTTCCCAGAGACAAGGACGATTTCGTACAGGATATGATACGTTTCTGGTCAGATCCCGGTCATATCAATGTTCGGACAGGAAGAGAGGAGGTGATAGATGATATGTTTGGAATACATATTGAGTGGGAGTATGATGATACAAGTCCAAATGAGAAAATAAGAGGAACGATAGGTGGTGCATTTGCTGTTTATCCTGTGAGTGAAGACTATGGTAAAGGAGAGTGGACAGCAACGACTTTAGAAGAAGCAAAAGAGATGGCTATTGACTTTGCAAAAGGTGTGTCATGAAGAAAGCACCTAGTATCTATAATTTAAGGGAAAGCAACTACAAGGATCTATTTGTAGACCAGCCTCTTATAGAGATTGATGGGAAGTGGTATCCTGCTAGACCCCTTGGACTTTATAGTATATCTTGGCGTTTTAGGGCTGCATGGTTGGCATTCACAGGAAGAGTTGATCTTCTTCATTGGCCCGGAGGACAATGACCTTCTTTGATCTCTATAAACAGTGGAATGATAAGGTCGAACGACTCATTGTTGACTCTATGAAGAACATAGGGTTTGACTACTCACAGACCTTTTATGAAGCCCAACAAGGTAGAATTACTCTCATGACCTTCAGAGATGCACCATTTGATGCAGATGTTGTATACAATGGTGATGTTATAGGTAAAATCAGACTAACAGATGAATCAAGAACCCTTTGCCCTTACTCATTCTAGGATAAGTGGCTACACATGGCCTGAAGCAGATGCAATTGATAGATGGCTTGCTCATGAAGGAATAGATATAGGTCCTCTTAGAGTTCTAGAGCTTAAGAAAGAGGTGAGTGCGTATAGGATTCAGATACAGAGGGAGAGAGATAAACTCTATCCTGTTATGGATGCTATATCTGATGAGATGTGGGGTGGAGAATCAGGATGGGTTTCGATGGAGCCAGATGATTTCATAAGACGGATTAGAGATTGGGTGCAGGAGATGAAGAAGTGGAAACAGGCTTACAAGAAAGTACCAGCTATCTTTAGAAACTTTTGGCCGTATGAGGGAGATACAAAGGAGAAAGATATATAACGAGATAGCTAATGAGCTTGATCTACCTCCCGGAAAGGTTAAAGAGGCTGTTGAAGCACAGTTTCGATTTCTATCTCAGGCTATGTCTACGCAAGTTGAAAGGGGTATACGACTCCCTTTCTTTGGTAGGTTTTACCCAGATCAATATAGAGTGAGGAAGAAGAGGATGGTTAAGTGGTCAAATGTAAAAGAGTTTAAGAAGAAGATAGAGGGGCAAGAAGATGTTATTAAGGTGACTAAAGAGCTAATGTTAGAGTTAATAGATACTATTCTTCTCCTTTATGAACGTAATCACCAGTTGAAGAGTAGGAAGAAGTGATGGAAGACTTTGGATATACTATGAATCTAGAACATAATCCTCTATTTGATGGGAAGAAAAAGAGACCACTAAGTGGAGATGTTGAAGAGTTTGTTGATGGAGATAGATATAGAAGAATATGGGATACTATAAATGGAAGAGTGATTACTACTAGTTGGCTTACATCTAAAGTTACGTTAGACGCAATAAATCCTCATAGATTAGATGAATTTATATATATGAGGGATAAGGAGTTTACCAGACAACATGCAGAGGCGATGGAAAAAGCTAGAGAGATGCAACCTCTATAATAGATAAAGAGCATGGCCTATTCCAAGAAGAAGGATATACCTCTTATGGTGGAAATAGAGGAGAAAATCCGGGACCTACTCAGTAGGTTGCAGAAGTACTATTCAGCACTTCTAGATTCTACCTTTTCTGGAGGGAAGGGAAGGATTGATTTACTTGAAGCTCATTTTTATCTCAGGTTGTGTTTCTACAAAATCTTTAACAGACGTGAGCCGGGTATTGAGGTCGTAGAGAAATACAGAATCTATCCGGGTGATGCCAAAGGACGAAAAATGTTCTTTGAACGAGTCATTAGGGATTTCTACGTAATTATTAAAGAAATAGAAACAATTCACTTGAAAATGGGGGAACAAGGTTGTAACTTCTGGTCGTTCATAGCGTTAGAACAAGCATGGACCAAAGTTACAATCGCCCAAGACCGATTTGCCGGAATCGCAGAATCACTCCCGGCAGGAGGGTTAGAAAATGTTCACCCAAATGATCAACGAGCAACTCACGAGACACGGATTTAGAGTGTCGGACAAAGAAGCTCTCATCAATCAAGGAAGACTCAAAATCCAAGAAGATTTCTGCTTCGGGGGAAAACGACTTGTAATTGAACTTGATGGTAGAGAAGTTTTCAATCGGACGATCATAGACGTGACCTCCATCGTCTACGAAGTAAACTATAACTGATGTTATGAGTGAACTTGTAGCTCTACTTATGGGCTTTGCTGCCAGCTATGCCTCATGGTATATAGCACGAAGAAACTGGATTATCTATAGGAAAGGTAGGGGTGGAGATAGAGGTTATCCAGAGTTCAAACATCTCTGGCGTAGAAAGCCTCAATGAAACTACTGTCCAATCGTATAGAGGACGGTCTAGTTGTCCAAATCAGTCCTTTAACCTTAGAGATAGGAGAGTTCAAAGCTCTCATCAAAAGGGATAGAGGATCTACAGGAGACTCTCAAGGAAGAAAGAAACTACAGGCTAAGAGAGATCTGGCCTTTGTATATTTCTTTTCGGACTTGGAGTCTCCTTATACTTCTTATGCGGAAGACGCTAGAGAAGAACATCTCGGTAGAGATCTAGGTTATCCTGAAGGATGGAATTTAGAAGGTGATGAGCAACTTGCTAGTGCTGTAGAAAAGTATATAGAAATTAACAGGAGTATCCATGAGCGTCTTCTTGCAGCAGCATATACAGGTGTATTTAAGCTAATAGACTACTTTGAGGAAGTAGATCTAAAGAAGATGGATAGTATGAAGAGACCTGTATACTCTGCTAAGGACTTGATTACAAATCTTAAAGGTCTAGGTCCTGTAGTTGAGAATTTGGAGAAGCTCAGAGAGGAAGCAGAAAAACATAAGAGCCGTGGAGTCGATGTAAGAAGAGGTGTAACACTATCGAAGTATAATACATAGGACGTATATAGTTTTTTGTAATAGAAATAGAGGGGTGGTTATATATAACCTCCCCTTGTTTTTTGGTATAAAGTCACTTAGATTATACGCCATGTATGTGAATACAGAGGAGTTCCGTCGTCCTGCTCTGCACTTCGAGACGAACAAGTACTACACGGCAGCGGTTCCGGGAACGAAAGAGTACTTTGACTACTGGGACGAGCAGGAGAGACGCTGTATGGAAGGCTATAGCGTCGGTGGGATGCGTATCACTGGATACCACTACTTCTATCTGAACTTCTCCCCTATCCTCCGAGTAGAGGATAAGTACCTAATTACCAAGCAGAAAGGAGCAAGTAAAAGTCTGCATTTACCTGCTTTCTGGGATGGTGATTACAACTACTTCTGGGCGCTAGAGATAGCGAAGTACGGTATTCTCCACCCTGACTACTATTCTATTAAGGAGAAAGATGATCTAAGACTTACTCTGAGTAGGGAAGAGAAGATTGCTATATATAAAGGTCTAGATCTTCAGGTAAACATAGATCCCGATCATTTAGATGGGGGGAAGCACTTCGCAATACTGAAGGCTAGAGGGAAAGGGTTCTCTTATAAGGGAGGATCAATGCTTGCCAGAAACTTCAACCTTGGTCGAGAATCCAAGAACTACGCACTGGCAGACGATAAGACTTATCTAGTAGAGGATGGTCTTTTAACCAAGGCATTTGATACAGTTAACTTTATAGATCATAATACTGCATGGAGACAGCCCAGACTTAAAGATACTGAGATGCACAAGAGGGCTGGTTATAAGGTAGTGATAGGAGGTACTGATGTTGAAAGAGGTCGTAACAATCAGATAATTGGTGTATCTACCAAGAATAACCCTCAGAAAGCTAGAGGTAAGAGGGGAGATCTGATATTTTTTGAGGAGGCTGGTAAATTCCCAAACCTTCTACCTGTCTGGGTTATATGTAAAAACTCTGTAGAACAGGGTTCTTTTGTGATTGGTACTATGATAGCATATGGTACTGGTGGAACAGAAGAAGCTGATTATGAAGGACTGGAATCAATGTTCTATGACCCAGATACATATAACATCCTACCTATGGAGAATATCTGGGATGATGGTAAAGCTGGTACTAAAAGTGCTTTCTTCTTTCCTGCATATCAGAACTGGGAAGGATATATGGATGGAGATGGTAATTCCTATTCAGTAAATGCCAAGGAGTACCTACAGGGTGTACGAGAGATAAAGAAGAAGGCTAGAGACTCTCGTGCTCTTGAGCAGGAAACTTCAGAGAATCCCTTTACTCCACAGGAAGCAACTCTCAGGGTAAGTGCTAATCTCTTTCCCACCCACGAACTCAACATTCAGCTTAACCATATCAACCTCACAGGGGTCTATAAGTCTGCACTCCACGGACTTCTTATAGAAGACTCTAAAGGAGAAATTCAATTCCACCCCTCTCCTCTTCCCAAACCTGTACTGGACTATCCCACAAAAGCACATCAGAATCTTACAGGTGCAACCTGTGTGGTGGAGACTCCTGTTAAGATTGGGGGTACTGTACCCCACGGACTATATATAGTAGGTCATGACCCGTATGCTCATGATCAGAGTACTGGAAACTCTCTTGGTGCAGCGTATGTACTCAAGATGACCAACAATTTTAGCAGGACCTATAATGATGCTATTGTTGCTTGGTATGTTGGTAGACCGAGTACTCAGGATGACTACAATAGAAATCTCTTTGCTCTTGCTAAATACTACAATGCAAAGATAGGTTTTGAGAATGACCGTGGCGATGTCATAGCATATGCTAGGCGACATCACATGTTGTACTTGCTGGAAGAGGAGTTTAAGATGCTAGATAAGAAGCAACTTGCTTCTAGTAAGGTGAAGAGGAATTATGGTATGCACATGACTCCTAATAGAAAAAGTCAGGGAGAATTGTACATACGTGATTGGTTGAATACCAAGATATCAACTGATGACAATAAGGACCCCATAAAGATATTGCATACTATACTTGATCCTGCTCTTCTTCAGGAACTTATCAAGTATAACAAGGATGGTAACTTTGACAGGGTGATGGCTCTTATGATAGCTATGTATCATGTTAAAGAGTTGACCCATAGGGAAGTTATTGCTAAGACACAGAATAAAATAGATGAGTTCTTTGCACGAGAACTATTTGCATAATCATGGCTATTACAACAGATTCCCTACGTACTATAGTCCAGATGCCACCCCAAAGGGCCAGTACTGCTAAGAAGAATAGCAAGAAGTGGCAGGAAGAGACTGTTGAAGCAATTATAGGTCTTTCTTTCTTTGGAAAGAACTTCTTCCATTCACTTAGTCATCTTACTCAAAAGTCATATGACTACTATAGTGGAAGAATTGACATGAACGATTATTCCCATGTGCTTAGACCATATGGGAAGAAGCGTAAGAACATGCCAGCTAAACTAGAGAACTACAATATAATCAAACCTTCTATAGATCTTCTCCTTGGAGAGAAGGCTAATAGACCGTTTAATTATGTAGTTACTATTAGTAACCCAGATGTGATATCTAAAAGGGAAGAGCAACAGAAGCAGATACTGGTACAAAACCTCACAGAAAACTTTATAAATGAACTTCGGCGTCTGGGAATAGATACTAGCGAAGAAGCCGGAAATGTGGAGCCGCCTGAGTCGGTTATAAAGACGTTTGAGCGTGATTATACTGATACTCGTGCCATCGCTGGACAGGAGAGCCTAAATTATTTAGAGGATCACGCCGAAATACCTAGAAAATTTCGTAAGGGCTTCTTTCACTTCCTTGTCAGCGGAATGGTGGTTACAGAGAAGCAGGTAATAGGAGATGAGGTAAGGTACAAAGTACGTAATCCTATTGAGATAGATTATGATAAGTCTCCTGATACAGAGTTTATAGAAGATGGAGAGTGGGCAGCAGACCGTAGGCTCTGTCATTTGTCTGATGTAATAGATGAGTTCTATGAGGATCTTACTCCTTTAGAGATAACAGATCTTGAGAAATTGCGTGGTCAGGATACATATGACTTTCTTTTCGCTACAGATCTAGATCAGGGTTATTCTGATGATAGGTTAGATAAAGGTAGACATAACAACAGACTGATAGAAGTTATAAAGGTGTATTGGAAGGCTATGAAGAAGATAGGCTTTCTTACACATATAGATGAAGAATCAGGAGAAGTATTTGTAGAAGAGGTAGATGATACATATAAACCTACACCTGACGATAGAATAGATTGGTTCTGGGTTAATGAGGTTTGGGAAGGTTCAAGGATAGCTGAGAAGTACTATAAAAGAATAGGACCTTTCGATCCACAACGCAACTCTCTAGACAACCCCAGTATCTGTAAACTACCTATGAATGGTAGGACATATAATGAGGTGAACTCAGCACCTATTTCTCTTGTGATGTTGGGTATGCCTTTCCAACAACTCTACAATATCTATCATTTTAGACTTGAGGTTGCTGTAGCCAAGGCCAAGGAAGCCATCATGCATCTGGACAAGAACATGATCCCTTCTGATTGGGATATGGACACGTTCATGTATCATATAGATGCAATGGGTATAGCTTGGACTCAGAGGAAAGAAGGTGATCCCTCTATAGATCCAACACACAAGAGCGTTATAGACCTTAGCATTAAGAATCTTGACCAGTATGTAAAGCTGTTAGAAATGATCGAGATTCAGTGGGAACGCCTCTCTGGTGTCTCTCGACAACGTAAAGGGACCACTGGACCATATGAGGGTAAGGCTGTTACTGAGCAAGCTCTTGTTCAGTCCTCTCATATAACAGAGGACCTGTTCATGAAGTATGCTGAGTTTGAAGAGAGGGAATTGAAAGGACTTCTTGATGTGTCTAAGATAGCTTGGATAAATGGTAAGAAAGGAGAATATGTTCTTTCTGATTCTTCCAGAGGTTATCTGAATCTTGAAGGTTCTCAGCATATGGAAACTGAGTATGGAATCAAAATTACTCAGAGTGGAAAAGAGAGCGATAAGATAAATGTAATGAAGGCTCTGGCAAGTCAGATAGCTCAACAACAAGGAACTCCCCTATCTATCATTGCCAGTATTGTAGATGCTACCAGTTTCTCTCAGCTTAAAGAGCAGATGAGAAGTCTGGATGATACTGCACAACAACTCAGAGAACAAGAGCAACAACTTGCTCAAGAGCAGCGTGAACACGAAGCTAAAATTGAGGATAGTCGTCAGCAATTTGAAGCTGTTGAGAAGCAGAAAGATCGTGATACTGAAATTCAGGTCGCTACAATAAGGGCTGAAGCATCTGGAGGGGGAGAGGATAGCATATATAAGGTAGATGCAGATGAGTCTGGAGTACCTGATATATTCGAAGCGATGGATCAAGTTGAAGAAACTGGGATGAGAATTGATTGGGAAAGAGAGAAGTTGACCAAACAACAGAGGCTAGATAGAGAGAAACTAGCTCAGAAAGATAAAATTGATAAGAGTAAATTGAAACTTGAATCAAAGAGGATTTCGAAGCAATCGAAATCACAATAAAGAGTGCTTTACTATATGATCTAGTCTCTGTCATTGTATAAGTTCTCTTTACACTTAGAGAAAAAACCCTTACTTTAAACGGCAACAGAAATGCTAACACCAGCACAGGAAGCAGTAAAACAAGCGTCAGAAACCCCGGACGAACCTTTCAGTCCAAATCTTGAAAATCTCTCGCTAGATGATATCATCGCAGAGGAAGAGACACCGATTGTTGAGGGTGAAACTCAAGAGGAAGGTAAGGAGAGCCAAACTGACGTTCCTGCTGAAGAAGAAGAGTCTTCTGGTCCAGATGAGACAGTAGAAGATGAAACTAAGGTAGAAGAGGAAACAGAAGATGGTGAACCTCCACCGCTTATAGAAGAGGTTCAACAACTTCTAGGCATTGAGTTCGGGGAAGATGTACAATTCGAAGACAGCGTTGAGGGTATTGTCGGTCTCGTTAAAGAGTCGGCAGTTCAAATTGCAACTCAGCACGTCGAGTCTACCCTTGATCAATTTCCACACCTTAGAGAGTACTACGATTTCCTTAGATCCGGGGGAGATCCTAATAGATTCTTGGAAACACGTTTCCCTGAGACAGACTTCTCTGAAGTTCAACTTACGGACTCAGATGAAGGACTTCAGGAACGTATGCTTAGTATTAAGCTTAAGCAAGATGGTCATGATGATCAGACAGTTCAAGATGCTGTGCAAAGGATCAAAGCGGCGGGTCTCCTACAAGATGAATCCAAACTAGCTCTTAGTGTATTACAGAAACAACAAGAAGAAGCTAAGGATAATCTCCTAACTGATCAGCAGAATATAGCTAAACAACAAGAACAAGAAGTAGTTGATTATTGGGATGGTATTGAAGAAGAACTTAATGGAGGAAATGTCTTTTCAGGTGTCGCAATCCCTGAAGACGAGAAGAAAGGCTTCTTTGAATACATCTCTGCTATTGTAGAAGGAGAAGGAGTAAGTCAACTGATCCTTGATCAAAGAGAACTAAGCAGAAGTAAAGACGATAGAGACAAACTGATAGCAAGTTGGTTTCTGAGCTATAAGAAATTCGATCTTAGTGATCTCATAACCAAAAAAGCAAGATCATTAAATAAGGAAAACCTTAGAGACAGATTGAAAGGCAAGACCCAAGAGAGCAGATTAAAAGGAGTTAAAGAAGACTCCACACCTGTTAATGTAGATGAAGTCGATTGGGAAAAGCAGGATCTGTATCAGGAGGAGTAACAACTAACCAATAACAACAATGGCTACCCTTTCCAAAACTTACTATAGTGACAGTCAAATGACTGACATGAATAGTTTGGCAAGAGCGTTGCTAGCTAACCCAACCAAACTCTCTCCGGTACTTACGTATCTTGGTGGAAAGGAAAGCCAGCGATTCCCTCTTACTATGCTCACGGAAGGCGTTGGCAATACCAAGAGTATTGATCGCCTTGAGTATGAGTATAATGTAAAAACACGGGTACGTAGAGTCCGTCCTGTTGCTAGCACCGTTGCTAACGCTCAGGGTGTAGGTGGTGCTCTATTCTATATCCCGTTCACTGACAAATGGTTCATCAAGGATTACGTCCTTATCTCCAAGAGTGGAGTTCAAGTACGGATCATGGGTGATCCTACACCACAGGGTAGTAACTATATCTATCCTGTACGTCTCATTAATCCTGACCCGGCAGCTAGTCTACCAGAGGCAGATCTGGTAGAAGGAAGTCTATTTGGGCAACTGTTTGCTCCTGTAGGTACCGATTGGTCGCGTGGAAATGCCAGTAACTGGTATGCACCGGGTAAAATTCGCCAGAAGTTGGGAACGGTTCGTAAGAGTTACCAACTTTCGGGGAATGCGAAAGACTTCGTAATGGACGTTCAACTTCCAGTTGATGGTCGGCTTACCAATCTTTGGATGGATTTCGAAGAGTGGCAGCATATGATGAACTGGAAGGAAGAATGTGAGATGTTCTACTGGTACGGTGAGCAGACCTATAACGCCAGTGGAGAAGTTGGAATGAAGGATGAGAATGGACAACCCGTTGTTGTTCCTCCCGGAATGTTTCAGCAGATCATCAACAAGGATACGTACTCACAGCTTACTCATGGTAAGATGAAGAGTACACTTCGAGATGTGTTCTTCGGTATGACCGATGCTCGAAATAAGGTTGTTGACCTTATGACGGGTACTGGTGGTATGGAAGAGTTTGACCGTGCAATGAAAGATGAACTGACCTCTAACGTATACCAGCAGTTGAATGATGGTAAGTTCGTTACAGGTTCTGGTCGTAAACTCACGTTGACGGGCTACTTTACCACGTATGAGCACATTGACGGGTATACCATACGGCTTACTTACAACCCGCTGTTTGATCATGGCGTGGTTGCTGAAGCAGGAGAAAAGCATCCGACATCGGGACTTCCTCTTGAAAGTTATCGTATGGTCTTCCTTGATAACTCTAACTACGAAGGTGAGTCTAACCTCACGATGGTTAACAAGAAAGGTCGAGAGTTCCTACGTTGGGCCGTTGCTGGTTCGACAGTTCCAAGGGGATTCGATCAAGGGAGTAACCTTCGGGCGAGTGATATTGACGGTGCAGCGGTACACTTCCTGAAGATGGGACACGTACTGCTTCGCAGGTTTGATACGAGTCTCGACTTGCAATGTGTTGCGAGCTAACAAGTTTAGCTTACAGCCTTTGATGGGAGAGACAATCTCCCATCATCATCACACAGAATAATAAAAACCCCCTTAGAACAATGGAAAACGTATCTGTAATGGGTAAAGAGATTACTTTGAGAAGAAAAGCTCCGGGTACGGGGCAGATCTCTAGTGATCTTGCTGCTAATGCTGTCACTAAGATTAGTAGTCTTTTTAAGAACAATATCCTGTATAAGCCTCTAACTCCAGAAGAAGAAAAGAAGTGGCTACCTCTAATTCATGACATTGACCCTGAGTCTAAAGATTGGCGTAGAAATGCTGATAGATTCTGGAGAGAATTTGAGATCAAGGTAGATGAAGAAGGTCCTATTCTTAATATAAGTCTGCGAGCAGATGGAGAGCCTGTAAACGTTAGAGATTACGTTATCTATCGTTTTGCTGCTTCTCATCCAAAGGTTGCTGAGAGTGAAGGGAAGATGAGATCGGAAGGAAGAGATTTCTATGTCCATGATCCTGAGAAAGTGAAAATGAAGCAACATGCTAGTGTGAGTCTTCGAAAAGAGGCGTACACTAAGTTTGCTGAATTATCTGGTACAGAGGTAGGACTGGGTATCCTCAGTAGAGTCCTTAGAATGAGAGGAGTTAATCCTGACTTCATGACTGCTGTAGATGTAGACAACGCAATTAGCGATGTTGTATCTAATGAGCCTGAAGCATTCTTGAAAGTAGTAGGAGATAAAGATCTTAAAGTTAAGGCTATAATTGAGGAGATGGTTGCGAAGAATGTTATTAATAAAGTAGGCACTAACTACTTGTTTGGTGATACAATTCTTGGTGCAACTATGATGGAAGCTGTCTTGTTTATCAAGAATCCTTCCAACAGTGAGACTCTTAATATTCTCAAGGCCAAGCTTTCCGAATCTCGTAAGACCCTTCCTGATAAACCACCTGAAGAAGTAGTAATGGAAGGTTCAACTAGAATTGATCAGGGTAACTTAGGCGTTGCCGTATGACAGTAGTTGAAATGCACATAGCCCTCAATCTAGGCTTGCAGAGGATAGGTTCTAATGCCTTTGATGACTTTCAGAGTGAAGAGATAGATGTCTATCTGAATGACTCTGTAACTAAGTATATAAAGGCTCTTGTAGCCATACTTAGAGATTCAGATGATAACAATGCAGTAAAGATAGCTAATGAGAACTTGTGGACGCTAGTAAAGGATACTGATACGCCTGCTCTGAGTCCACACGGTATTTATCCTAATAGTTTTACAGGGGCTGTACCTGCTGACTACTACATCTTTCTATCTGCAATTGCATATGATGATGCAAACTGGTTTAGATGCTCAGTTAAGAGTCCTATAGATTGGCAGAGCTATCTACCTACCTATAAGAATAAGCCGATATTCAGAGAGGTTCCTGTTCTTCTATCCAGTGGTGTGTTTACAGTTATAAAGGACAGGGAAATGTCAGATCTCACCAAACTCAGGATAATCTACGTAAAGGCTCCTGATGTTATATTGAGAGATGATGATACTCCCGGAAACAATGTAGATTGTAACTTGCCAGATCACACTCATCAAGAAATAGTTGATATGTCTGTCAGCTTGATGATTGAAGATTTGATGCAAGGTAGAGCTAAAGCTAGCTAAGATGACAGCAGTTGAAATGCAGGATGCTTTTGTTACCGAGCTTACGCTCTATGGTAAAAGAGCAAGTGTTGATTCTGAGGATATCTTTTACTTCCTGAACAAAGGTCAGGAAAAGCTGATAGCAGATTGGTTCTCTGGTTTGAACCCTACAGGTAAGGGTTTTGATCAGAGTCAGATGATGACAGACTTTCTCCGACCGTTACAAATTAAGAATTATAATATTCCCACGGTCTATGTCGGAGTTATACAGGCTAGTGTACATGCAGATAAAGTTGTTCTTCCTAATGACTACTTGTTTTTGATTTCAAGTAGATCTATTGTGAAAGATACAGCTAATCCTGCACAAACCGCAGGAGTACAAAGGACTGGAACAGGGACAGCTACTAAGGTCTTAAATAGACAGATTCAAAGTGATGATATCTATAGACTTTTAGATGATCCCTTTAATACTCCAATAAAAGCTGATCCTCTGGTAGACCTTGCTGGTGGTGATCTCCACGTATTTACTAGTGATGTTTTTGTTGTCACTGATATAGAGATCAACTACATTAAGGAACCTACAGAGATTTCGGAAAGTGGGAATAGTGATCTTCCCAATTTTGTTCATCAAGATATTGTTGACTTGGCAGTTACAATGTTTCTCGACAAAAACAAAGAAGTCGAAGACAAGCAGAACCTGACCGAGCTAACAAGCGTAACCTAACCTTAACCTATTATGCAAGCTCTTACGCAAGTTTTAGTGCAAACGGCAGGGGCAATTTCGAATGGTTCTGCTACTGACCCCGCATCGGTAACAGATGCTACGATAGCCATTTTCGATGTTGGTTATCCCTCCGCTCCCGGTGAGATAGATATCTCTTCGGGTTCACCTGTAGTTGCAGACTACAACGTCCTTCAACTTGTTCGGGGTGTAGCTAGCGGGGAACTACCCGTAGTTACGACCGAACTTCAAGTGAGTCGTATTAAGCGAGTTCTGAAACGGGCATACCGGGCAGCCGCTGCTCAGGTAACGACCATTTCTAGTGTACCCGCTGTTCCTACGGCTGGTGGTGTGTATACCATCCGAATTGGTCATACTGCTCATCAACAAGAATATCCCCATAAGCTGAAGTCATATGACTTCCGATATGCTGCGGGTGGTACTCTGGATCTAGATGATATTCGTGCTGTTATCAATGCTGATGCAAGTCGTATTGTTAATGGTACGGGTACGACTACGTTGATTCTCACCGCAATTGCTACGGGTGAACCTTTCGATGTAGCTTTGGATGATCTGTTCATAGGTTCTACGGAGGTCCTTACAGCTAGTCCAGATGGAGGTAGTGGTACCTACGCTCAAGTTCTTGAGCTTGAGAAGAATGTTAAAGGTACTGTTGCAGAGTACTATGTGAATGATCAGATCCTTGGTCCAAGACCGGGAGATAGCTTCACGTTCCCGCCCCGAACATTCGCTGTTTCTGGTGAACTCTATGCTATGTACACCATCGAGTATCAGAACAACTTCGATGAGTCGATCAACCGTAGCTTTGGTCATCAGGAGATTATACTGGCTATAGATGCTGATATAACGAATGAATCGGAGTTTGAGGATTTCTTCGCTGCTATACTCACTACAGTTTAGTAGGATTTTTTAGCAAAAGATTAAAAGGGAGGGGTGGTGTAGCTTCCCTTCCCTTTTTTTCTATAACCAAAGGTAAATAAAATGGCGAAGATACGAGTATACGGTCTAAGGACAGGGCAGGATAAGCTTGTAGAGATTGCAGATGAGATCCGCTTTGAACCCCCCAGTGGTTCAGGTATTTCAGCATTGGATGTAGAAGCTGCTGTTCTTGAAGTTCTAAGAGAACGACAGCCTACGCAAGTAGCGACTCTAGTTGCTGTTGGTGCAGAGATGATTGCTGGTGGTGATTTTGCAGCAGATACTGGTTTTACCAAAGGAACAGGTTGGACTATTGCAGCAGGTGTTGCTGATTCAGATGCAAGTCAAGTTGGAGATTCAGATTTAACTCAGACTCCTGCTGTAGCTCTAGTTGAGAATGCACTATATCTTACTTCCTTTAAGACAGCTAACCGAACTGCTGGAAATCTCACTGTTGTTGTAGGTGGTACTGAAGGTACTGATCGTGCAGGAAACACAACCTATACGCAGTATATACTGGCTGGTTCTGGCGCTGATCTTGATCTTAGAGCAGATGTAAACTGGGATGGAGATGTAGATGACTTTTCTGTCAAGTTGGTACCAGATGTAGCTTGGGATGTTGATACTTATAGTAACTTAAGAATTGCTATTCCCAGTGGTGTAACCAGACAACTTGCAGCACCAACCAATCAGGCAGATGGTGGACTATACTTCCTTCATGTAACTTTTGCTGGTGCTGGTGCAACTCTCCTCTTTAGTTCCAACTTTAAATGGATAGGAGGTTCTGCTCCTACTATTTCAGGTACTGATGAAGGAGATCTCCTGATGTTCTTTTCTGACGGAACAAATATGTATGGAATGGTCAGTGCTGCTGACGTAAAAGCTGCGTAAGCCGGAAAGGGGAAGAGCCAACCCTCTTCCCTTTTCTACTCATCATCCGGGGTCGCGCCCTCCCCTCAACCGGGTTAGCAGCATGATAAGTCTGCCCATATCACTTCTTCTTCAGGACGTTCCTAGTACTGAAGGATTCAGAAGTGATCCTGTCCTATATGTTCTTATAACAGGACTCATTGGTATTGTTATAGTACTGAGTTTTGTTGTAAGATACTTATATAAGGATGGTAGAAAGGATGCTAAGAGATTACATGATAACGTTAATCTCTTAACTAAAGTACAGGATTATATAAAAAATGATGAAAATGATAGAAGGCTATCTATTACTCATCATGCAGAGACAGAAGTTTATCGTAAAAGTGCAGAGAAGCAGCGAGAAGCTCAGGAAACGATATTAACAGAGATTAGAGATGGTATTCTTAAAACCCTTGGTCTCGTTGATGGACTCGGTAAAGGAAAGGAAGGAGATAAGACAGCATAATGATCTGGTTTTTAATCAGATACAAAATGCCTTGTCTGCCCTCATGTTTAACGGTCTTGCTTTTCATTTATATGGTGAGAAGAGATGGACTTGGGATGTTCCAGATGATGGTGGATGGCATACAGATCCTAAATTTGAAAATGTAAGAATAAAGAAGATATTAGAAGATTTTGAAGAAGGTGTAAGAGTAGCAATCTTCCTTGCAACTGAGGATCATGTTTATGATTGGCATATACATCCTGATGCCTGTGAAATTATAACTGTAGCTAAAGGAAATGTAAATGTGAAGGTGAATGGGAAGACTCATATTATAAATGGAGGAGGTTACGGCAAGATAGCTGCTGAACAACCCCATTATGCTGAAGTAGAGAAAGGAACCCTGTTTACTCTACTATATAGAAGGTTTGGCACATGTGACTTCTGTTTACACAAGCTAGGAATTGGATTTCAAGGTAGTGATGGTACCTGTCAATGAAAAACTCTTTTCTGCCAATCCTTCTTGGTGCTCTTGCTCTTACGTTCCTTCTTCTATACCTTTTTGATAAGCCCCAGATTGAGACTGTTACAACAATTGATAGAGATACAACGTGGGTAACTGATACGTTGTGGTTAAAGACTCCCCCCAGAGAGGTTCCAATTCCAGTTCCTTTTCCTGTAGTAGATACGTTATATCTCCCTTCAGATACCGTTCTAGTTAATAGATATACCAGAGCCTTTGAAGACTCTCTACTTGATGGCGAACTTACTGCTACAGTTCAAGGTGTCCTTGTAGATTGGGGATTTCGATATAGTCTGACCATACCTGTAGTAAAGGACTCGGTGATAATAGAGACCAAGATTCACACCAAGCAGATTCTAAGGGAGTGGAGTTTGAATCTAGGTGTAGCTTCTGTTTTTGGTGTAGGAGAGTTTTACATAGGACCCAAAGCTCAGTTCAAAACCAGAGGAGATAAAACGTTTGGGTTTGGGATGTTTCCTGCAACCAAACCTGTTTACTTTGTCGATATAACGCTCCCTTTAGTGAGAAGATAATGCCTACTCTCAAGGAGATATCCTACAACATCCTCAATATTATGGAGGGTGGTAGGGGAACGAATAGTGAATACTACTCTCTTAGAAACATACAATTCAACGTCAGGTATTACAGAGCACTTCTTTTACGACGAGATGCAGAAGCAAGTCTTATAGATTTACAGCAGTTTGAACAGGAGTTTGAGACACCTCTTACAATAGTAAGCACCTCTGAGGATAATAACGCAATAGAACTCTGTGATCTATTCAATCTAATTCTTAAGAGTACCCTCACTGTCCCAAGAACGGTAAGAATAAAAAATGGCTATGATCTATCATGGGTAGGTACAGCTAATCGTAATTCTATACCTCTTAGTAGATTCTATCAGACGAGACATACGGAATATGATAGATATACGTCAAATGGACGTAGAGCTTATGTTCTAAACACATATTTGTATATAACAAACGATCCCGGAGTCACTGCTATAGAAAATAACGTAGATAGTGACTGTTTTCCTCTTTCCGCTGCTGTTATGCGGGGGGTCTTTGAAGACCCTCTTCTAATAACAGGCTATACTGAGAACTCAGAGTATCCTATATCTTCGGATATGATTCAGAGGATAACTCAGAGTCTACTTAATGGTGAGATGAAGCTAATGGTAGATCAACCAGCAGATACTGAACTCGTTGCAGTTCCTGATGCAAAAGATGGTAGCTAACTATATATTTAAAGACATATTCAATTTCTATACTCAAAATGGGGGTACTCTCTCACATAAGCTTTTCCGTGAAGTATGCGTAAGGTTCAACTCTGCTGCGATGGATGAGATAATCCAAGATGGTAGAACCTTGAACATGGGATGTAATCTTGCAACTATTCAAGTAGTCAAATCTGAACTGGATTATGAGAGACAACGAATTGATTGGGGAGAGTCAATCAAACTTAAGAAAAAGCTTCAAGGAGAAGGGAAACCCTTATATTCGGAGCAGAATCCTACAGGACATAAGTGGTTGGTCTATTACACCTTCGACACATTTATTCACTTTTACTGGCACAAGTCCAGATGTAGATTGCCTAACAAGGGTGTATATAGGTTCAACGCTACCAGAGGTGAGGCGGGTAATAAAACTAGACTTAAGGCATTCCTTCGGAGTAATCCCCTTGCCCACACCAGATACGATAAGGTAGATTGAGATGGCAGTATATAAGTTTGTCTCATCCCAAGCTGTTATTTCTAAGGTTTACAGGGACCTTGATATCAGAGATGCAAACTGGGAGCTTAGTGCGGTTGAATGGGTAGGAGATCTTCTACGTCAAATTGGGGCACATCAATTTCAATTACCCGGACAGGCTAATGTGGCTGTGTCCAGCTTCAAAGCTGCATATCCAGACTATATGACAAGGCTAGATGAGGTATGGAAAATAGAGGATAATGGTATAGGAGCTAGGCTTAGTCATTCTGAAGATGACTTTCAACAAGAAGTAGTTGGTATAGAAGAAGGTTCACGAAGATATGCTTATAGAATAGAACCTACATGTCTTGCCTTTACCTTTGAGGAAGGTAGTGTTCTACTTAAATATCGCATTCAATGTGTAGATGATAAAGGGTATCCTCTTGTACCAGATAACCAGAACTTTGAGGAAGCTGCTCTCTATTACTTTATGTTTAAGATGTCTCTCAGAGGATGGATTCATCCCAATCCAAAGATAGATGTTCACTTCATACGTGCAGAATATCTTAGATATGTAAGACAGGCTAGAGATACAATTACGTATCCTACTCCTGATCAGATGGACGATCTGGTGATAAACTGGACAGGGATTTCACCTAATGAAACAGATTATTCCCTTTATGCTATGAGAACTACTCCTGCCTTTCCAGCTACAGGCGGTGGTCCCGTTTATGGTACAAGTGAATATAATTCTCTAACTACTCCTGAATACAATCTTGTACTTCAACGAGCAATAGCAGAAGAACAACAGGCAGACGAGATGGCTATACAATCAGATTGTTGTGTTGATGATACTACCCCTCTAGTTCCTACCATTTCACAACCGGAAGCAGTAGGTATTCAGTTCTTGTTTATAAATCCTCCTGTTAAGGTAGAGCAATGTGGTACTGATGGGATTGTATTTGATGTAGGGTATAGAAGTACTAAAGCATTGGTTATAGGTGATGTTATACTCGCTAGTTTTCCTGCTAGTGCAGTAGCAACTCTTGTATCAGGTAGTATAAGGATTACCGCTCCATACTTTACAACAGGTCCACACTCAGCTACTGTTACGGTCTTTGGTATAACTCAGAATATTACAATAGAATCGTCATGAGTAGAGCAGCTATAAGCCTACTTCCAAAACTCTCTGTTCTCGGAAATAGAAGGACTGAGGCTGTTGGAAAACTTGTCTCAAAAGGACTTTCTTCCATCACAGATCTCCAGAGTCAGTTTCTCGAAGAGATGTTGGAATATTTACGAAGACACAACGCTAGGACGAACCGTCTCGTGGTCATGGAGGCCATAGACACGCTCTCTGTGTCGTCAAATCCACAATTCCACTATATTAGTAGGGGAGAGAGGAAGCAAATCGCTGTGACCTCTCTAATTGATCTTACAGATGACTCGTATGTCAAAGTTCGATGGAATAAAGATGGGAGAGAGATCGCATCGTCCACTACTATTGATGGTGGAAATGCAAAGGCAGCTACAGTTGATATCTCGGACTTTTCCCTATATCATGGAGGGTTCTATAAGTTAGACATCATGTATGAAGATCCTGCTGCCGGGAGTCATGTGATTGATACAGCTTATATAGTAACAAGAGAGTCTAGAGGTGTTGATTCACTTCTTCTTCCTGCACCTACCTTTGTAAGTGCTGTACCCGCAGGAGATAATGAAGACACAACGATTACATGGACAAATCCAACACATAAAGACTTTAAGAACGCTGTACTTCAGACTGTTGATGGTCTCACTCTCTACCGTGGTAATGCTACTAGTTATAAGTATTATCACGATCACGCTGGCAATGAAACAATTCTTCTGTTTTCTGAAGGATCAGACGGGCATGTATCTACTGAAGTTGAGATCAAGCTAGATAGCATGGTTCTGTCTTCAGATCTCACAGCAGGTGGTACTAACTTTATATCTCTAGCAGAAAGCCTTGCATCTAATCCCATTATCCTTCGTGATATTGTTTTCCTTCAAGATGAACCCATACAGGAAGTATATCTGTTTGGTGAAGGAGAGGTGTTGGTTGAAGGTGATACTTGTGAACCTGCTCTTTCATGGGATGGTTGTAAGTTCCCTATAACAATCAATAACTTCGCAAACGTTACTGATGACTGTTATAGTTTTAAGCTTGAAGTATACAAATGTGGTGACTCCATTCCTTTCTATACGTTTAGAGACTTCTTGAGATGGGATCGTTTTCTGGTGCTGTTTATACCAGCAAGTCAACTTACAGCTTTCCAGACGAATGTAAGATACCCTTATATGATTCATGTGACTTCGCCCAAAGATGAAATTCAGACTATAAGAGAAGGATGTATCTTCCGTAAGCCTTGTGATTGTAGAGTACCAGAAGTGGAAGGACCCAATGATCATCTTTGGGTTACTAATATGACAGATTCTGAGAGCGAAGCGGTCGCTGTTACGACCTCAACCTGTAGTTGTAATGCCTAATCAAAAAGTATGGCAGAATAGATATGTTCTGCGAGATGTAGATCCTCACATAATTGAAGTCTTAAGGCCGGGTATTCTTGCTTGTGTAACTAGAGGACCAAATGAAGTTATTCCTGCAAGCACTGAAGAATATCTAGATCCTTTTGATTATGATGTAGCCTCTCCCCACTATCCCTATGACGCTAATCAGAGTCTGGATGCATGGAGGATTCTCATAAGTGCTCTTACGGCTACACGTTTCGTACTATTTACAGACAACCAAGATATGATCCACGGTGGACACCTTGGGGTTGTAGAGACGAGTACTGATATAGAAACGGGAGAGGGTTTTGATCGTGGTGGACAATGAGATTCGATAAAGGACTTCACTTAGATAATGATATCCTATTTCAACCTCAGAACACTTATAGATGGCTTCTCAATGGAGGACTTAATAAGGAGAGAGGTGCTGTAGTAACTGAGGTTGGGACTTCACTTCTGGAACAAGTCCCTATAGGATATGAGGTAATAGGCTCTATTTCTCTTAATGATGATAGAGTCGTAATATTCTCCTGTCAGACTGCTGTAGTCAGTCCAAATCCCTCTGAGATAGGTGTATATGATATAGGTGCAGATGCCTATACAATCATTTTCGCCACCTCAACAGATCTTGACTTTGTTCCCTCAAGTCCTATTCAGGCTGAGTTCAGAGTTAATATAAAAGGAGAGGTTGAAGTCTACTGGGTGAGGGATAATGGACCTCCCGGCTTTATCAATATCGATAATCTGCCTGCACCTCCCACTGGTGACAATACTCGTATCTTTCCCCTAGTGAATGATCCACCTCTGTTCACATTTGAACAGATTCAATCTACTGGTGGACTTCTTGAGGCAGGGGCATATCAGTTTGCCTTGGCATACGTAGGGTCAGATCTATCAGTTACCAATTATCTCTATGTAAGTAATCCTATCTATGTAGCAAAAGGAGTTGACAATACACTTCTTAATTATGATGGAGATCCACCTGAAAGTAAGACAGGAGCTACTATTGAGTTCAATGTTGCGAATTTGGATGGCAATTTTGACTCATTAAGGGTTGCAGTAATTAAAGATAGCATAACTGTAACTATACTTCCAGATAGAACTATATCTTCAAGTAGTCAACTGCACTATAACTACACGGGAGGAGAGAGTTATATACCGGGATCTATAGATGAGGTGATAATTGATCAAGCTAGTTACTCTAAAGCTGAAGCAATAGCTCAAATTGACGGTACTCTTTATCTCGGTAATCTAGATAGAAATTTAGATATAGGATATCAAAAATATGCTAATAACATAGAACTTGTTATAGAATCGGTTCACGGAGATGTTCTTCCTGAAGTTACAGAGAACAATAGACTGAAGAAGTATCTCAATCCTATATATCTACACAAGTTCAGAACCTTTAGAAGAGGAGAGGTTGTTGCTGTATATATAAGCTGGCTTCTGAAGGATGGTACAGAAACAAAGGCTTATCACATACCGGGAAGAGAATTAGATCCGGGAAACAGTGAAGATACTTCGATTACCTCTGGTAATGTAAGAGATAAGATAGGACAGGATATATTCGATTGGCAGATAAATGCTAGAAAAGGTACTGTATCTGGAGATACTGGTGTTCTTAATACAGGTTTTTGGGAAAATGCAAATGAGTTCTATCCAAATACAGATGACTATAATGTATATGATGTAAACAGTTCTGGTGTAGGTATTGTTCATGCAAGTAAACCAACTCTCCGTAATAAGAATGTAAGACATCACAGGATGCCTGAAAACTTTGATTATCCATACTATGCTATTCCTGATGCTGGAGGAGCTAGTGATCCTAACCTAGTAAAGAATGGTGGATTCGATGGTATGGCTTATTGGGTTCCTGATGGAGAATGGGATATAGATGGTGCAGTTGCAAGTAAAGCATACTGTGACATGACAGGTCAGACTGATATAGAGCTTAATGTGCTATCCCAGAGTGTGGATCTTATAGAAGGAGTATACTACGATATTGCTTTTACTATAGATGCTAACGCTGGATCTAGAGTTACTGTTAGACTCAAAGGAACAAGTGGTGCTCCACATTCAGTTACAGGAGGAGGACCAGAAGCATTTACTGATACAATACTTGCTGGACCAGATACGACGACTTACAATTTCGAAATACTTCCTAGTAAATTAGATGCTGGTATTCCAACCAATGAGTTCATAGGAACTATTGATACTGTTTCAGTAAAGGTAAATACCTCATCTAGTCCTGATCAGACTACTGTACTTCCTATTGTTCCTGTTATCAAGAACATAAAGATACCTGAAGACGATCCTACTCAAAGTAATAGAGATCTTCTCAATGAAGTAACTGGATATAAGATCTATTATGCTAAGAAGGATAACAGCAATCAGCTAATACTTGATCAAGCTAGTACCATCCCTGCTACTAAGGACGGAGATATATCAAGACACAGACAACTTGCTCAAGTGTGGAAGAATGATGGCAGCGTGCTGTTGCCACATGGATATCATAAGGATTTCAATCTAGATGGTGTAGCGGGAGGTATTAGTCCTGCTAAGTTTATTGTACAACCCAGTGTGGTGTACATACATCCTTTCAGTTCTCTGATAAATGAAGCAAGTCTAGCTGGTGCTACGTTTGTAAAGAAGATAGCTGAATATTCTCACCCTGCTAGTTCATATGGAGGGTCTACTTTTGGTCCTGCAACATGGCTTGAACCTTCAAGTGGATTTACATATGCTGCTATAAATGATAACTATGCTATAAAGGGTATAGGTTTTGTGCCTCATAATCATGGTGAGGTACGAATGGATGAAGTCAACATAGATTTGGAAGCAGTAGCTCCCGGAACTGTGAATAGACTTAACAATAGATTGTGTGAGTCCAAGTACGTAATAGAGCTTAAAGATGATCTTGGAACAGGAGAGAAGTTTCAGATAAATCTCTGTCAGTTTAAAGAAGATGTACACAATGAGTTTGACCAACAAGAACTTGTATTTACAGGTGTAATGAGGACTGATACTAGTTCTCTGGGTTCTGGTGGTTCTCATGTGCAGGACTTAATAGGAGGAGACATAGTAATAGCTCCCTATTACTTCTCTGCTGCAACTCCTTGGAGCTTCTTCCATCCAACTTATTTTGGTTCTGCTGTGGCAGATCCTACTGATCGAGCATGGACATACATATTTGATGATTGGCCCTCTTTGTATTCGACTGAACCTAGTTTTGAAGATGATACTCAAGATGGTGCAGTAGATGACACACACGATCCTCTACGTGAGTATGTAATAGCGATTGGTCTTATATCTTTTGAGGTAGGGGAATATAAAGACAATCCTCTACTCAGACATATTGAAGAAGTTATCTTTGGTAAATATGCCAGAGTTAGTTTTGAGATAGAAGGAGAGGACTTCGGTTATCCTCAAATTCAAAATATAACTGTACCTGATGTAACACAGTTCACAGCATTCCCTGTATTCCAGAAGTACGCTGACTTCTATACAGAGTGGAACTCTTTCTATGAACAGTGGGATAATCCTAAGTCTTACAATCCTAGCTACTCACTTCTTAATACAACAAAACCTGCTTTTCCTTATGGTCCTAACTCTCAGAAGTTTGAAGTAGAAGACTTCTCTACTAGAATTATAAGAAGTCTTAAGGATGAGAAGAGTTTTGCTAATGCTAGTTGGAGAACTTTCTTAGAGAGTGATAGATTTGATTTCCCCCGCAATAAGGGAGCTATAATCAAACTCTCAAGTTTTCAAAATAGGCTTTTAGTCCACATGGAGAAAACACTCCATATAATGAGTGCTAGAGGAGAGTTAGTTACTAGTGATCAGAGAGCCTTCATCGGTACAGGCGATATATTTACTGCTCCACCTCAAGAAATAGTTGATACTGAAGGAGGATATGCAGGTCTACAAGATCCCCTTGGAGCGGTGATGAGTCAGTTTGGGTATTTCTTCATAGATAGGGGGCAACAGAAGGTTTTCTTATATACAGGTAAACTTGCTGAGATAAGCCTAGCAGGAGTGAGGAATTACTTCCAAGCTAATATCGAAATTGCTGGAAAAGTGATTGTAGGCGTAGATAAAGATCAGAATCGTCTATTTCTCACTCATCTCGGTTCAACCGATTGGACAATAAGCTATTTAGCTGATGTTTCTTCTTGGGAGGGCTTTCATTCGTATATACCAGACCACTATATTATAGGCACCACACCTCTTATCACTACTAAAGGGAGAGACCTCTGGGAACATGGGTTAGGAGATATAGGAAAGTTCTACGGGACTGTTTATAATTTTGAAATACATTTCGCAGATAATCTTGAACCTGCTGTTGAAAAGACCGCAAGTACTTTAAAAATAGATACTAGGATCGTCTCGGCTGTAGGGGTGGAAGATACAGAGAAGACTTTTGACACTTTCCGAATCTATAACGACAGGCAAGATACTACGACTGTCACAATTACTTACTTCGATCAACCCAATGGTAATGCTCGAAGAACTCTGGGAAGATGGTCAATTAATGGTTTCAGAGACGAGACCAATATTGATGGGGCAAGTCAAATTCCATCATGGGCACAACGAAGAAGACTCAGTAGTAAGTACAATGTGGTCGAGTTGGTCTACGATAACACCTTGAATAAGAAGCTTTCTCTACTTGAAGCAGGAATTGGTTATAAACCTTCGAATAGGTAGGTAAAATGGCTAAGAAAAAGTATTGTCGTGGAGGAAAGCTCAAGAAGCGTAATCTTGGTGGAGATATAGGAGGTCCTGTAGCTGCTGCTGGTCTTCAAACTATAGGTGTTCCTGCTCCTATAGGTGCAATGATTGGTAAAATCGGTGGTGATTTTATAGGTAAACTTCTCGGTGCGGATAAAAAGGAGAGGAAGATTCCTGAACTTTCAAATCCTGCGATGTATTCTCCTAGTCCTGTCTTCATGAATTACTCAGATGGTGGGGTGGTCCCTATAGCGGGAGGGAGAGCTATGTCGGTTCAAGGCCCAAAACATGGAAAAGGAGGAGTAGAGTTACCTGAGTTTGGTGTAGAGGTAGAAGGTGGAGAGACTATTGATTATCTCCAAATGGGAAAAGGAGGTAAGGTTTATATTAGTCCTACAGACAGGGGTAAATTTGCAGCTTCAGATTCTACTAAAAGTAAGAAAAGGATGTTAGGCACTACACCAGAGCAAGCTCGTAATATGATTGCAGGCTCTATGTCCAAAAATAATAAGAAAATTAGTCTTGCTCCTTTTCGTGCAGATATTGCCAAGGGTAAAAAGTTTCTTGGTACTACTATAAAGGAAGCTCGTGGTATGCTTAGGAAATCTATATCTAAGAAGGGGTCTAAAAGGGAATATGGTGGTGAACTTTCTGGTCGTCCAGAAGGAGCTATGCCTTATGTGTTTTCCGATAGGTTAGAAATTCCTGATGTTAACTACGGTAAGATGGCAAAAGGAGGAAGACTTACTTTTGCAAAAGCACATAAACTTCTACTTGCTCGTGGGGCAGGTGATGAAGAAATAGAATCTCTTGCTCATCTCCAAGAAGCTACTGCTGGTAGAAATTCTCTTGAAACTACTGGCGGTTTTAAAAATCTTGCCAAAAGGGAAGAAGGAGGATTTGGATTTACAGATGCTCTTGAATTTGTTCCCGGTATTGTAGATCTAGCTGGTGCTGCATTTGCTCCTAAACCTAAACTTGCTAGACATACTCCTGCTGATAGAAGTGCTCTTCAAGCTATATCTGCTATTCCGACTAAGGAAGATATAACTCCTCAACTTGCTAATATATCAGCTAGTCAACGTGCTGTGATGGCACATCCTTCAGCAACTCCTGCATATCTTCAAGCAGCTCACGCTACTGGTACAAAACAGGCCAGTGCTGAAATGGCTAGAAAAGCTAATGTTGAAACTGAACGTGAAGCAGGGAAGAGACAACTTGAATCTCGAACACGTCTCGGATTAAGTGCAATAGATAGTAGAAATAGACAACAAGTTAATCTTTATAATACAGGTCTAATCAATAAAGATATTGACTTTAGAGTTGCTTCTGTGCGGGATGCTGGTATAGACTTTGCTGAGGCAGGTCAAAGAATAAGTGCTCGAAAGCGTCAAGCGTTGATGGATAAGGTAGCTATGACTACAGCACTGTCTAACTTTGAAAGTGATGAATCAAGACAAGCATATCTTTCTCAATATTCAGATAGAGAGTTGAAGGCTATGGGATTTGATCCTGCAAGGATTCGAGCAGGAGAGGCCCCTAAAGGTTTGAGGGCAGAAACTGAGGCTTTTATTGGTCCTTTCTCTTCCACAAAGATTGGTAAGGCTGGTCTTGTAGATAGTGCTCCTAAAGTGAAAAGGATGGAGGTTCCAAAAGCAAAACTTACATATATGGGTGAGGTGGAGGCTGGTCCTCTGAAGGTTGAAAGTGCTACATTTGCTCCTGTTTCTAATCTTGTAGAAGAGTTGAAGACTACGAAGTATCCCGGTGTTAAGCGGTATACGATGGAAAAGGAAGTAAGAGAAGGAAAATCTCCTCCTCCTCCCGTAGAAGGAAATCTCATTGAGGCTCTGAAGAATACACCATCTCCCGGAATTAAAAGAAGTGAGCCGTTTAAGACTTCTCTTGATGTTAACTTTAAGGCTGGTGTTAGCCCATCAACTTCTAGTGGTGAAACTCAAAGAGCTATTGGTGTTGTAGGGAAAGTGTTTAGTGATACACTCGGCGTAAAACCCACAATAACTAGTACGAAGAGAAGTAAAGAAGAAAATGAACGGGAGGGTGGAGTTGATAACTCTAGACATCTGACTGGAGAAGCTTTTGATATAAGTTATAAGGGTCTATCTAGAACAGACAGAGGGAAACTTGCTGCTGCGATGAAAAGTAAGTTAGGTAAAGGTTGGCGAGTTGTTCAAGAAAGCAATCATTTTCATATTCAATATGAAGGATAAAGTGTATGCCAATTAGTTTAGGACCAGCAAGGGGTCTTGCTCCCATACCTGAACCAAGACTTCCTATTGAAGCTATTACTCGCTCTACTGCTTTAGCTCAATCTAGGATAGAGAAGGCAGAAGAGATTCTCACTGGAGCACGTACAGTAGCGTCTGCTATTGATCATCTTGATATTGACCGTCCTGCTGTAGAGAAGATGTCAGAGATGTATCTATCAGAAATAGATACTATGGCGGAAGGTCCTCTTTATGGTCAACTCTCTAATGTAAAGGCTCTCGCTAGACAGATGGGGAGAGACATACAGCCTTACAATAGGCGTAGCGAATATTTCAAGAATATAACTGATGAATTGAAGGACATGGGTTACACGGGAGAACCTCTCTATGAGATTCAACAGTATTATAAGGATCAGTTTCCAGAAGAGGTATCTGGTGTACATCCCCTCCCTAGCGATGTAACTCCCTTTAGCAAATATTCAAATCTGAATACTCCTGCTCAACAAGCTGCTGCAAGAATAGAACCTGAGAAGTATGCATTTATAAAGGAGAACTTTACACAAGAAGGACTCTCGCAAGTATTTGGTGACGATGCTGTAAATAGTCTTATAAGGAAGCTTAATCTTCTTCCTTCTGAAGTTCCCGGTTACTTTACTAGAGTAGGTGTAAATGAAGTTCTTCCTCATCTTGTAGAGGAAGTTGTCAGATTAGAACTTGAGAATAATCCAGAGACCAGATCTAGAATCAATGATATGGTCAGGCTTTCTCAGTTTAATGATCCTGAGCTTGCTACTCGTTTGAATCAGTTCAAAGAAGATGCAAATCAGATAATTCTTGACAGCAATCTTTCTGAAGAAGAAAGAAAGAAAGAGATGGCTGAGATTGACTCTATAAGTATTGCTGAGTTTGCTAGGAGAGAGATCACAGATCCCGTAATACAACAGGCAATTCTTACAAATGCAAGAACGAATGTGGATGTTTCTTATCTGTCAGATCAGCTTGGAAACTGGGCGTCTAAGAAAGGTTTAGGAGTTGGAATGGGAGGTAGTAGAGATACTACGGGCGTGAGAGGAGAACCACCTTTCATCCCCACCCAAGGAAGAAGTGAAAATGTTCTTGTAAGTGAAGATACAATTTCTGGTCTTCAAAAGAGGAAGGCTAGAAATCTTAGAGAAGATAAGACAAACGATGTAGATCCTGATGTAACTGCTGCTAGAGAAGCTACTATTGATTTTAGAGCAAGAGTTCTTATAGATGATTACTTTGATGAAGAAAGTCCTGAATGGATAACTATGAGGGACAAGTGGAGTAAGATTTATACTGAAGATGAGATAAGGGGGTGGGCTGAGGATAGTGTGTTAATGCACACAGCATCTCAAAGAGGTCAACTTGAACAATTTGGAGCTACTCCCGGAGCTATACAGTTTTCAGCACTGAGTAAGAAACTTGGTACGGTAGATGAGGATACTGTACCAGATGCTCCTGATGATATAAAAGATGATATTGAATTACTTGCTGAAGACTTAAATAAATTCTCCCATGAAAGATTAGTTGAAACTCCTCCTCTATTGATAATTGAGAGTTCGTCAGAGGCCACTGAAGCAAACTATCAACTTAATAACATCGAAGGAAGTGTTCCCAAAATATATGCTCATCTTATTGATGAAGATCTCCTTCTTCCTAATGGAGATAGGTTCAAGTGGAAGGAAGGAGATGCTAGTAAGTTGAGAGAGCAGATGGAACTGATTATGCCGCGTGCTCGGATAAGAAGCATAGAGGAATCGAATACCTTTAGCGGGCCAACCAAGTTTAATATTGAATGGGATGTATTAGATAGTAAAGGAAATCCAGATAGAAGTAAGCCAGAGCAGCATATGCTCATAGAACTTCCCAAGGCTACTACTTTAAAAATGTTGCACGCTATAAAACTAGAGAAAGATGATGATGCACAAGCTCTGGTAGATATAATTGGTAGAGTTGAACAAGATGATATTCAAGTAAATACGATATATGAACAAGATGGTGAAGCAACTCCCATGAAACGTAGGGGAGACTATATATCCTATAGTACTGCACAGGATGGACTTGTAATGATAAGAGAGAACCAGAATACTCGATATGTGGTTACTCCTGATAAAGCTTTCGATATTATAGATAAACTGGGACCTACTCAAAAAGCTAGAGACTTTAGTGCCTATGTTGGAAAAACTATTCTTATAAATAATGAACTAGAAAATAGAAAGAAGAAGAGGGGAGTAAAACCAAAACAAGTAAGAGTAACACAAGAGGATATAGTTGACTACTTGGAATATCGGAAAACTGGAGACTTGAGTAGTTTCAGAAATTATAGAAAAGAAGAGGTTGATTCTATAATTACAAGACTTCGGCGTATTTGGGATAGGCCATTAACTGTTACTCATCCGGGAGACGCAAAAGTTATATTTGACGATATACACTACAGCGAAAATGCTCGATAGGCCCACATCTTATAGAGACATATCTAGGTTCAGTAAAGATTTAGAAGATCCGAGAGAACGACAAGTCGATAAGAACGGAAGGCGTCCTTTAGGTAAACAATCTAAAAGTCTCAAAGAACTGATAGAGGAGGGTCTTACTCAAGGTTCCCTTTCAAGAGACTATGGGGTTACGGGACTTCCTTCTCTTCGTAATGCAACTCCAAAAGAGAAGTTTTCTCGTAATAGAATCAGGATGGATGATCTTGATGATCCCTTCCTGAGTAATGTAACTGACAACTTTGGTGATGAGATGGCTAACCAACAAGGTTGGGCCAACTCTATGATGAATGCCTTAGTGGGAGGTGTACCTAGATTAGTTCTAATGGGAGGAGAACTTATATCTAGAGGAAGTCCTGTAGATCTCTTTGGTTTCAATGATAGAATAGCAAACTCTCTTGCTCAAGCTAGAAAATATATTGCAGAAGAGGCTCTTCCCATACACATGTCTCCTTCTAGGGGTCTTTCTTCTAGTGAAGGTGTGTGGATGGGTCTTGGTTCTCTGATAGAGTCAGTTGGAGCCTTCGCACTAGTAGCTGCTGGTACAAGTGCTGCTATTGGTGCCACAAGTGGTATTCTAGCTGAAACAACATTAGGTGCAAGGTTTCTTGGTAGTTTAACCAAAGCTGCTCAGGCTACAACTAAAAGAGGACAGGCACTTGGACTTCTTTCTACATTCTTTAAGACAGAAGCTGCAACCAATGTAGCAACTGCTCTTTTCCTGAATGAGATGGAAGGTTCTCTCATGGCTTATGAAGTATATAAGCAGGCTAGAGAAGATGGTCTATTTAAATATGCAAACGGAGAACTTGAAAATCCAGAAGATGTAGAGACTCTGGCAAGACAGGCAGGAAGTAGGTTCAAGCGATATAACCGAGCTATGATCCTTCAGAATCTCTTTGAGGTTAATGGGATCATGAAGGGGATTGGTTATACCAGAAGTTTGAGAGCGGCACCTACCATAAGGGGAACACATTTTAAGAACCTTCTCAAATTTTCCTCTGATAATCTTGCTCTACAGGGACTAGGTGAAGCTGGTGAGGAGATTTATCAGGCGATGGGGGAAAGGGCATATGGTGATGTCTCAAATCAGACTTCTGATGAAATTCTTAAAGCAGCATGGCAGGCTAAGAGTGATGGAGATGTTCTTTATGAAGGTATTCTTGGCTTTATTGGAGGTGTTGCTCAGAGAGGAGTACTTGATTGGTATTCTAACAGAGGTAAAGATCAGAGAAAAAGGTTACAAGATCTCTATTTTGACCAGCAAAGTATAATAGAGGATAATAGCGAGCTTATACAACACGCTCTTCGTAGTAAGACATACTTTAAAGAGGCAATAAGTGAACTTGATGACAGAGGAGATTCTGCTGATGCTAGTATAGCAGAAAGGATGGACTTTGCTGATCTTGTTACTAGAAACTTTCATGCTGGTACCACTCAGAGTCTTGAGGATAATTTTAAGTTATATACTCAGAAGACGGACGAAGAATTAGCTGAAGAGTTTGGGGTAGATGCTGAAGGAGCACAAGGTATTAGAACAAGAGCAGCAGGATTTCTCAGAGATCTTGCTGCTATGGAGAGTGACTATATAGCAAATGTTCAGTCTAGACGTGGGTTGAAAGGAATAGAACGGATAGGTGCTCTTCGTATAGGTAAGAAGATACTGGAAGATAGTGTAAAAGAAGCAGAAGTTGCTAAAAAGAAACAGACGAAATCTTTAGATGAGATTGTAAGTACTGTACAAAATAAGTGGGCAAAGAGAGGTTATAATTTTGATTATGATCCTGATAATTCTGTAAATCCATATGAAGAAGGCGAAGCTCAACGTGAGAATTGGGAAAAGTTTAAAGCTGAAATAGAAGATACTGTAGCTTATAGTTCTTGGAAAAAAGCAGATGCTCTTGTTTCTGGAATTGAGATTTTCTTAGATAATACTAATGAGCAACTAGCTTATCTAGAATCTACAGAAGGACAGAACGCACTTAGAGAGAAAGATAAAGAAGTTAAGAGGGAGAAGCAGGAAGAGAAAGAGAAAGAAAGTAGAAAAGATAAGAAAGAAACTGTAGTTGAAAGAGCTAAATTTTGGAAGAGGCGATCAAAGAAGAAGGTAGAGGAAGAAAAGATCTCAAAGGAAGCAGAACAAGCTTCTGAAGAGGCTTTTGAAGAGGCAAAAGAAGAAGAGAAGAGAACAAAAGATGAGGCTGAATCGGCTGAAGGTGCTGAGATTTCAGGTGATGAAGATGTTGATCTCTCTGATAAGGCAAAGAAGATATACGAAGAGGCTACAGGAGAGAAAGTAGATAAGGAAGATGCTCCTAAAACAGAAGGAGAAATTGAAGAAGAGGAGGAGGAAGATGAGGAAGATTTTGATTTAAATGTATCAGATGGACTTCCTTTTGATGACAACAAGGCTGGAGAACAACACCTTAGAGATCTTGAAAAGACGATTAAGGATACAGAAGCTGTAGCTAAACAAGAGGAGGAGAGAAGAAAGGCAGGTACAGTTACTACAGAAGACAGACCTGCTGGTGATGATGAAGCAGAAGACTCTGATAGCAGAGTTACTCAGGATGAATTTTTCGATACTACTGATGGTCAAGAAGCAGATCCTGATGGTGCTGATGTAGAAGGCGCATACATTTTCAATGACTTCAATACAGATAGAGTTTCTGCTTTTAGTGTAATGGAGCACACAGAAGCTATGGCTGGATACCATAGACTGATTCCGGGAGATGCAAACTATGGATTTGCTGCACATCTTGAAGCCCAAACCTCAGCAGTATTCAATGGAAGTCCTGTTCGTCTGTATATCCCTACAGAAGAAGAGATTGTTGGCACTCCTGAAAATCCTAAAGGACACAGATTAACAGACGAACAATTTCAACTCTATATGAATAGAGCGCCTATTGGTGCTCATACAAAACTTGTTGGTGGAATAGAGACTATAGTTTCTTATTACTTTGTAAATGAAGAAGGAAATGAAGTAGCTGTAGATCCTATAGACTTCCCTATGAAATTTCATGGTCTTGAAGAGGGTACTACGAACCCTATGAAAGACAAGAATGGAAATATTGTATCTACCTTCATACGAGATAGTAGTCTTACTCAAAATCTTAAAGATAAGGATTATCCTGCTCTTAGAATAGAACATAAAGAAGTAGGGACAGCATCTCTCAAAGCTGCTGCTTACGAAAGACTTGCCAAAAATGAAAATGTATACGTTCGTGCCTATGAGACTAGAGGGAAGTTAATTCCTAATGTAGAAAAGGAGTCTACTCTTGATGAATTACTAACAGTTGTAAATCAAGATCACTATCTACTTGGAATTGTACTTCCAAATGGTAGACTTGTAGATGCAACAGGTCATTATATAGCAATTCCAAAACCGATTAATCAAGTTTATCGGGATGAGAATGGAGATCCTATATTGATGGACTCCAATGATCCAGACAGTGTAATCAGATCTTCTGGTTCTGTCTATGCTGTTCTTCGAGATACTATAGGGAAACTGTTCCCCGTAAAACTCAAGCAAAGACACCTCAATAGACAAGAAGCTGAACTTATATATGATCTTCTTATCCACGGACTTACTTTTCAATTCGATAAGATCATAGGGGATACAACTCAGAATCCCAATCAGAAGCCAATAGTTAATGAAAAAGGAGACATTATTGTAGAAGGTATTACTCCTCTTGCTGCTCTGGATCTTCTTACCTATCCCTTTCTGAGCAGGGAAGCTCCACATAATATTGCCAGAAACCTTAAGATTAACTTCAAAAAAGGTCAACTTGGTAGGACTACAGTAACCATAGGAGATCAAAACTATAGAATCTCTAGTTTACGTCCTGTTAAGCAAGATGTCATTGAACATTTGATGACACATAAAGTACGTGCTGTAAAGAAGAAGTTTCTTGATAACGAAGGTGATGACAATATTGTTGAGATGCTTAACAGTGAAGCAACTCAATCTAATGACACATTTACTTTTCTTGGAGAGGAAATAAATGAGGATACAAAGTACAGAGATCTTATAACTAAAGGAGATGATCCTGTACTGACTACTGATCTTCAGCTAGAAGGAGATGAAAGAGGTGGTCCTCCCATTCAAGGACTCTTCTATCATCCACAGGTATATCTTGAAGGAGGTAGTAGTATAATTACTGATGATAATATTGAGGATCATCTAGGAACATATATAGAACCTGTAGTCTCTGTAACATATACAGACCTTGATCTCAGTGATACTTCTGATCAAGATAGTCAATCTAGAAGTGCGTGGGATGGGATTCTCAAGAAGAGAAGAGATACAGCTACTGTTGGTTTTACAGGAGACAGAATAGAACTTACTGTAATTCGTAGAAACGAAAGAGGAGAAGATGAAGAGGTAGTAAGAGAACTTGTATTTACAGGGAATGATAAAGATGGTTCTCCTGTATTTAGAGATGCTCTTGCAGACAATAGACTTTATAGCTATAGCGATGAATACCTCTTTAGCAATCTTGTCTCATATAGTAAAGCCGATATGGACACGGAAAATGTCCTTACTGGTATTTCTAGAGAGGATGCTGAGAATTATTTTGACGAAGGAGGAAACGCAGAACCAAGGAATCTCGGTAAGTTAGTATCTGAGAGGAGTAAGAACCCTCAAGAGATTGCTCAGGCTTATGTTGCTGTCAGACAGTTGTTAGATGACGAGTTTTCTAATCATCCACTTAAGTCTTCTTTTGCTGCATATGGTTTAGTTACTTGGGATAGTTTCCAAAGAGCATATGATAAATTATCCTCCAGCGGTCTACTCAAGTATCTAGGTCCTAAATTTGCACCCGGTCTTGGTGTAGCAGGAAGTGGAAGATTTGCTATACCCATAGATGTATGGGTTGAGAACTACAATAGAGATAATCCGGGTAGAGATCTTACTGTAGACGAGCTTGCAGATCAAATCGTAGAGATGAGTGATGAGAGAGCTGAACCAGTTCTTGATTCTCTACGTCAAGCCTATAGACTACTTACAGGAAGAACTCTTACTGATATAGAGGCAGAATGGGTCATTTCTGCTGATGATCCCTTTAGTCTTGAGGGAAGGGTTACGGAGGCTGAGGTTCGAGAGGAAGTAGTAAAGAAGGCTGTTTCTCCACCTAGAGAAAGTTTTAATCTAGACTATAGTATAGTAGGAATTGATGAGACTGAGTTTTTTAAGAGTAAACCTATTATTGAACCCTCTCCACAAGTCAGTACTCTTCTGGCAACTAGAGATGAGGCAGGAAATCTTTGGGTCATTCCTAATCCTATAGCTACTTGGAATGAATATATCAGATTCTTGTGGGAGGATCTTACAGAAGAAACTAAAGATGCTCGTGCTACTGCTGAACCTGTCCTTATGGAAGAGGCAGTACAGGAAGAGGGTAAAGAAGATGATTCTTGGATAGACGATGTTGCAGATGAACCTACAGATGAACTCTTCCTTGTAAGAGGAACTACTCAGGTTGAGAGGGACCAAGAAGGAAGAATAGATATTCAGAGAGAAGTAGCTTGGTTAAAGAAAAGACTTCCTTATATATCAGTTGACGTTATAGAAGATCTGGTAAATCTACACGGAACTGAAGCCTACGGTTTATTCAAGAGTGGTGTTATTACCTTGAGTAAAATGGGTATTCCGGGTACAGCTTATCATGAGGCGTTTCACGCTGTATTTAATTCTTACCTAGATGATAGGCAACGTGCGGAGATAATAGATGAAGCTAGAGAAAAGTTTCCAGCTTTAGATTCTCTGTCTGATAGAGAAGTTGAAGAATTTCTATCTCAAGAACTCAGATTTGCTACTATTGATCAAGAGGTAGATAACTCCTTCGGAGCAAAAGTTAAGAGATTCTTTGAGAGAATAATAAGATTTATACAAGCTCTGAGACATAATAGAGTTTCTATTGAAGATCTATTCAGGAACATAGAACTTGGAGTCTATGCGTATAAACCAAAGCCTGTATATAGAAGTACGTACTATCATGACTACTCTTATCTTAAGATAGATAATTTCAGTGATCCAGAATTACTGGAACTTAGAAATAGTCTTGCCTATGTAGCTGTTAAGTATTCTGGTTTGGACTATAGTATAGCTGAGGATAGAAAGAAAGCTAAAGGTAGACTTCCAGAACTTGAGCATATAACACATGCTAATTTCGATAGTGCAAAGAAATACCTCACTTCTGTAATTGTAAAGCAAAGACAGAAAGGAAATAGAGAAGTAGCTGAAAAGTTAGAACAAATACTAAAAGACCCTGCTGTCTGGAGGGCAGTTCAAGAAGATCTGAAACTATTCTTTGAAAGATTAGGAGTAGAGTCGAATGATCTTGAACTTTCTCTTATAGAAGATGCTGAAGAAGAAGAACGTAGAAAGCAAGGAAAGGACTTTGATACCAGAAAGCCATATGAATATAGCCAGAAGGAAAGAGCAAGATCTAGTATAAAGCTAGCTCTCGCTATGTTGCCTGAGATGGAAACTGTTCCTGCTACTGCTCTAAGTAAAGGTCTTCCTTCTCTAAAGGTTAAAAATGGTCGCTATTTTGGTATGCCTAAGTTCATACCCTTTGCAAGTGTTTGGGGTAGACTTGAATCTCTTCTTGAGGGAGGAGTTCCTATAAATAGAGAGCTTGGTGAGATAGAGTCTATGGAGGCCAAGCTCGAACGCATAAAAACCTTTGATCCAAATCTTGAATATCTGATCATAGTTATAAATCAGATGAAGAAGAAGCCTAGACTGCTAAAGCAGTTGGCTCTTGCTTTCCAATTAAATGACTCTGAGTTCAGAAGTTTTCTCTGGAATCCAATATTTGATCAACGCGGGAAGAAATCTGGTTTAGAAGGTGCTGACTTTTCCAGTAGACGACAAGCAGGTGCTCGTGCTATAATAGCTGAGTGGGCATCTAATATGGAAAGTATGGGTGTGAAGACTAATCCACACCTGATAAGAAGCTTTATAGAAGATGTAAATAAGATATACAAAAGTCTTACTGACTATGAAGCTATAAATAGGATTACACAGCTAGATGCTCTTCCTCCTGATGCATTTGTAGATGAACAGATGGATCTTTTGAAGGAAGCATTTAACTCTATAGGAATAAACATAGAGTTTCAAGCTATAAACTTTGCTATATCTGTAGGTAGAGGGATAAATAATAGCAAGTTTGATAACTTTCAGGCATTTCTAGATGATCTTATTCAGCGTTCTATATCTCCAAGAAGAGCTAGAGGAACTACGACTTTTGAAAGACTTGTAAATCTTGTAGAAGCAGAAGAAGCAGGAGATGTAGATCTATCCAAAAGAGAACACTCTCCTCTTTGGTCTGTGGCTTTTACAGAACTGGCAGATGCTAAGATATTTGTAGATGGTCAGGGAAATGATACCACAGTAACTGTAGCTGGAAAGAATGTAAGGTGGATATATGGTCCTCAAAGATGGCTTCAAAGACGTTGGGCACAGATATCTCAGAATCCTAGTGAACATCTTAGAGATTATGAGTCATCCTTCTTCACGAGAATAGGAAGTACATTTTACAACAATCTGCTTCGTGTTAAAAGAAGTGGAAGGGCTGGTAGAAGTGTAAAGACTTTGAGACTAGTTCTTGGTCTTGATGTTAGAAATACGAGATCTATTAGAGGAGATAAAGGTAAGACTTTTGAAGAACTATCCAAGACGGATAAGACAGTTACTATTCTGAACTTGATGTTAAAAGGAGTAGTTGGAAGTGAGGGTTATAATAATATGACTCACTTCCCGCTTCTGAATATGTCAGATAGATTGGACCAGTTCTTTGGTCATGGATATGTACCTGTAAGAACAGTAGAAAGTCTTGAGTATAACGAGAATGCTCAAATAGATCCTCTGAGAGTAAAGTTCCACAGTAATATCCAAAAGATAGTTCGGAAGTTTATGATCTCTGAACTGATGAGAACCCGTGTTGTTTATGATGAAATAAACTCTCTACATCCTGATGAACTCATCTCAACTTTCCACGGCAATGTTGCTATGGAAGAAGGAGAGGGAATAAAACAGTATAGAGCACGTTTGCTGACTGAAGCAAATGGACTCAAAATGCTTATGTTCCCCGAACTATCTCCAGAAATACTTATCAATAGTGATCCTGATCTGTTTGAAGTTCTGTATGAGAATCACTTTGGAAGATCTCTTGTTAGAATAGGAGAAGTAGAAAGTGATGAGGAAGGAAAGTTTTTAGCAAGAAAATCTTCTCTGACTAGCGAAGAAGAAAAACTTCTAAATCCATATGCAAATAACTGGTTAAGGTGGAGACTCAAAACCGATTTTGATAATCTTGTAGACATGGAACTCATGATGGAAACCGAAAATGAAGGTTTCTATGAGGTCCGTAACAAGTTTATTCACAAACCTTTTGTTGATTGGTACCGTAAATTTAGAGGCGAAGGTTCACGCATATCTGAGATGTTGGCTGTAGTAGATGCTTTGAGTAATTCTCTTGTAGCTAACGTAGAACAGATGTATCTCAATCATGGAGATTGGGCTTTCTACAAAGACGTTGCGGATATAGGAAAGAGAGCTGGTGCTATTATGGTTTCCGGCATTCATCCTATAGTCTATAAAGAAGATATAAGTCCAACCTTTAAAGTCATTGTTCTTAGAGATATTATAGCTCAGAGTGAGTTCCTTGGCACAAGTAAGTTCAAGGGAAGGATCAAACAGATATTGAGAGAACAATGGGGATATGATGATGAAGCAATAATTGAGAAAAGAGCAGAAGAAATTGTAGCTCCATATAGAGAAGTAAATACCACAGATGCTCAAGCTTACATTACTCTTGATAGATTCAAAGAGATAATGGTTGGTATAGGAAGATGGAGACCTGAATATGATGCACCATTTGAAGATCTTAAAGCAGGAAAGCCTATAGATCCAAAAGCCCACGGGTTATTTCTCCAGCCTTTAAAGGGAGTATACTGGAATCTTGAAAAACGTGGAGAGCATCTGGTTCCTGTTTATCTCAAATACTCTCAAGCCGTACTTCTTCCCTCTCTGGTCAAGGGAAATACTGTTATGGAGAACCTCCTTGCTCGTATGAATGAAGAAGGAATAGGTGAAGCTATCTATGAATCTGGTATAAAGGTAGGAGCATCTGGATTAAGAACACTTCAAGGTTTTATAAGTGGTGATCAATCTCTTGCTCCTATAGTTCTTCAAAATGAATACTGGAAACTACAGAGCGAAACTCCCTATAAGGGAATGAAGAACAGAAAAATAGGCACGCAGCAACGTAAAAATGTGTTTGCTGCAATAGCTGACTATTTTCTGTTTGAAGTCTCTGGTAAGGACATGTCTGCTTCTGACTGGAAGAAGGAGATGAATCATCTTTACTCTGCTCTTAGTGATATTGAGATGGAGACTCTTAGAGATAAGTGGGGTATAATAGATAGAGGTAGTCATTTCGAAGTTAGTAGGCACGGTGCTTTTGTTTCTACGTTGAAGAGACGTGCAGCTAGAGAAGGACTTCCAAACTCTGTCATTGAGATGTTTGATCTTGATGAGTCAGGGGAAATAAAGGTTCCCTTCTCTACCCACGCGATGAAGCGAAGCATTCAGCATATCGTGCTTGGCGTAATACGTCGTTACTCTGTTGAATCGAACTCTTTTGGCGGTTCAATGATACAGATCTCAGGAGCCGGGATTGCAGGCTTCAGGGGATTCTCTAAGCTATCACAGGAGGATAAGGCTACCCTCTACTCCATGTATCCTGATCTGCTTCCACCTCAGTTAGTAGGAAAGGATTTTGAAGACGCTCCTGCTCTAGCGATGCAACCGGATAACATAAAGAAGATAAAGTCTGGTCGTAAAGATGTTACCACAAGAACAAAGTTCTTACAACAAGGATATTACAAACTTCCAGATGGAACTGTAGTTCATATTAGTGGAAGGAAAGTAGAAGACTTTACCAAGCTCTCTAGTGAAAGACAGGAGGATTGGGCTAAGAGAGAGGGATTTGATAGTTTAGAAGATGCAAAAGAGAATGCAAAGTTCAAGCATACTCGTGACTTTATAGAGGGTAAACGATCCCTATATGTCTATAAGATAAGACGTGTGAGTGAAACAGGTCAGATAGATAAATCCAGTACGCTTGACAATATAACTGCTTTCTCTGGTGCTGCGAGTGGATCGGATACTCTCTGGTTTGATCTAGGTCAGGAGTATGGTATTAAGATGGGCAACATCATAGGAGAAGTTCATGAAGCTTCTATGAGAAGGCAAGGAAGAAAGAATCTTATTGTATTGACCGATGAACAGCTTGAGGAAGCTGATGAACACGTAGCCAAAGCTTATGAGTCTCTTCCAAATAGAGACTATCCTATGGTCATTAGGTCTGGTCCCAATAAAGGAGAACCTAATAGGTATACTAACGATCTCCTCCGTAGAAACTGGTTCCAGATTAAAAATGCAAAGGCTGTATATGCTATTGCCAATGACTTTGACGGAACTACAGCAGTGCAGGGTGGAACTGGGTGGGGAGTGCAGATGGCTATTGACAACGGTAAAGCAGTATTTGTATTCGTAGATACCCAAAATTCTTGGTTCACTTGGAACTATGAGGAAGGAAAATTTAACAGGATGGATTCTACTCCTACCCTTGTTAATAATGCTGCTCTTATTGGCACAAGAGGTAGAGGACCCAGAGGTCAACTTAAGATAAATGAAAAGCAAGCTAATGCGATACGTACTGTCTATGAAGAGACCTTAAAAAAGAAACTCCCTTCAATAGCTGTAGGATCTCAGATTTATAAGCCGGGAGATATTCTTCTTCCTAGCTGGTTTGCAGATAAGCTTCCAGAAAATATATACAATGAAGATGGTACCTATAATCAAGAGGAAGTAAGAAGGTTCTTTAATGAGAATCCAGAACTATCTCGTGTAATTACATATCGTGTGCCCGGTCAGGCAAGATTTTCCATCGACTCTGCTAGAGTGGTAGGATTTCTACCACCAGAGATGGGAGATAGTATTATTATGTATGATGAAGTCACAGTTAAAACTGGTTCTGACTTTGACATAGATAAGATGTACTTGATGTTGCCTGAGTTTTATATAAACAGCAAAGGAGAGATTCGTTATCACAAGATGGATAACGCTCCTTCTCTGAAAGAAGATGGTAAGACTCCTACTGCTGCTGCATTAGGAAGATACCGAAGGTATGTTTTGGGTCACATGAAGTCCAAGGGTACCAATCAAGATCGAGCTAGACTACGGAGAGCAAAAGATAAGTTTGAGCAAGATAGAGTAATTGCTGACTTTGCTAAGAGAAGAGGTCTTTCATCAATAAAGCAATTTATAAGATGGTCTCCAGAACGGCAAAACGGTAAGGGAGCTATTACTAATAGGATTATTGAGATGTACCACGGACTTCTCTCTCATCCTGCGGTATATCTTCACTCTGTTACTCCTATTGAATCTATAAAGTTAGGTGAACTTGCAGATGAGATTGAAGCAATAACTGGTAGAGAGAAGTCTAATATGCCTGACTTCTTTACTATTACCAACCAGTTGAATCAGACCGATATCTTTGGTGACTCTAAAGGTTTGATTAGTCAGACTGCTGTACATATCGTAAATCACGCTCTTCTTCAAGATACTGGAGTTAATATCAAAGGTGGTTTCACCTTTAGTAACATATTTGATACTGATAAGGAGTATATAATTGTAGATGTTCTCTCCGGTATACTTAATGGAGCACTTGATGCTGTAAAGAATCCCTATCTGCACTATCTCGGGATGAATGAGTTTACTGCACAGGTTGCTCTTACTATGATACGTGCTGGTATACCCTATAGAAAGGTATTTAAGTTTCTCAAGCAGCCTATCATAGAAGAACTCTCCCAACAATTAGCTATGGGACAGAGTGAGTTTTATGCAAGAAAAAGTCCCAGTGCGAGAATAGTAGTAGAAAATCTGGAAAAAGGAACTGTTAAAAAGATACAAGATGCCAGAAACGAAGAACTCATCTCTATTTTCCCAGAGCTTTCTGAGACTGATGATCTAGGAGTACCTGCTGGATTTTTAGATTCCGAAAGAGAAGCTCTATATAATAAGGAGAAAGATACAATAAGGAGACCAAGACTAAGAATACCAAAGCCAGTAAAGGAGGCTCTTGAGAAAGGGGAGGTTTTCAAGACCAAGTTAGAGCATATGAATGAAGATATGCTTGACTATTACTTAAACCCTGATAATCAAAGTGGATCTGATTTTCACTTCTTTCAGAGGATGTTTATCAGAGAGTTTAGTAATTGGTCAGCTACGTCTAGAACTTTGGGTATGTTAATTCGAGCTACAAGGGTTGATACTCTGGGTCCGGGAAGCTCTATAGCAAGTCTTGTTGCTACAAGGAACAGGATAAATGAAGTATTAAGTTCTGAGAATACAAATATTGAGGGTGCTGAGTCTATATTCAGGAACCCTGACAATATGATAACTACGTACTATAGGAACTCTGTACTCTTTTCTCTAAAGCTCCTGAAGCAATACTTTCTTGAACTCTCTCCTTTCTATGAGTCTGCCCTGAGCGATATCCGAAAGACTCAAGGTGATTTCATAGGTATAAATGAAGAGGCCATTCAAGAGATTCATAATTCTGTATACTCCTATCAGTTGATGGAGTTTTTGGACTACTCTGGAATAACAGATTCTCAGATAGAGGATATGTTTATAGGTCCAAATAACATGGTTGAACAGCTAAAGGTTGTAAAGCAAAGATGGGCAAAGAAAAATAAACTGAATCGTAATCTGAGGATAAGAAAGCATTTTCTGAATCAAGAGGCAGATCAGAAGAAACTCAAGGGAGATGAGAGACAGGAATACATAGATAAGAGAGTAGAAAGTACAAGAGTAGAGCTTCAGAAAGAGATGGATTCTGGTGCTTGGGATGAAGCAGCTAAAACACAACTTACAAGAAATGAGTTTCTTGACTTTCTAGATGTACATACTCCCGCTGAAGGATATCAGTTTATAAGGGCAAAGCAGAATAAGAGAGATGGTGACAAACTTCAGCTACTTATTGCAGGATTTGAAGAGTTGCTTGAAGAAGATGAACAGTTTGCAAAGGACATAGGATACTATAGTATAGTAGCCAGTGGAGGAAGAAGAGGTACTTTTACTTTCCACGATGTTACTTTAAACTCCCAGTTGTTTAGAGATCATATTCAAATTGATAACTATTTCAAGGAGAAGATGAAAGGGGTAGATACCTATCCAAGTTATCACTCTGATGTTCTTGCTCAAGTCTATGCTCACAATTATAACAACAAGAACTTTGTGCGTCAACTCTCAGAGATAGAACTGTTAGAAGAGAAAGATGTAGAGATAGTAGATGAAAAAACTATTACCATAGGTATCGTTGGAGCACAAAACCTAAGATTAATATCTGGGGTCTTTGAGGCAAGTAAGGAAGACGATCAACTTGTGTATAAACCTTTCCTTTATGATGTAAGTAATGAGAGATTGTACCAAATTTCAACTATGAGTCCTAATGGTACAGCTACTTACAAAGAAGTGAGGAAGTTGGGATACTATCAAGATGCTGATAGAAAGACTGAGTATCATACAGAAAGTGGAGAATATTATAGAATAAAAGTCCCAACCAGAGCAGTACAGGATGATGAGCTTAGAAAGAAAGTTTCATTCGCTCAAAATCCAGAACTGGAAGAGGATGTTATAGGAGCAGACGATGGAGGAAATCTCACAGATGTTACAAATCTAACTTCTGAGGAGATAGAGGAAAGTGCTAGACGAACTAAAGAGAAATGTGAACCGGGACAAACGAATCTATTTGAATGAGCAAGTTCTGTCCAAATCTCAAGCTTGAACCATTCCGTACTGTCCATAGGACACGGGGGATAGATGCTGCCTATATTTTGAATGAAGTAGTTTCTTCTCCTACTTTCAGGGATTGGAAAGGAGACCCTGAATTACCCGAGATCTCTGAGGATGGTCGTCTCTGGAATAATTCTGGAGAGACGTGGAACTTCTATCAATATCTGGAAGACCTTAAAGATGTAAAAGAGGAAGCGTATAGAGATGAATTTGAAGAAAGACTAGAGGCTCTCAGAAACAATCAGAGGTTCATGGATCTTCTTGATAGTTTCAGAAGAATAGCAAGGGTTGAAGTAACAGGAGAATCACAATCCAAATCTACAGAGGACTTTTTTAATCGCATATTAACCTCTGGAGCCTTTAGATCTAAGCTGAAAAGAAATAAGAGTCTATGGGTTGCAATAGAAGATCTATTTAGGAGAGACTTTGGAGATGATTTCTCTGTCCTATTTTCTGATTATGGCTATACTCTGGGTACCACAGTTAAGGGTCCAGATATTTTAGAGAGGATATTAGGAATTAAAGGATCAGATACTGCATCTCTGGATGATGTTATAGCCTCTGTTCTTGCTTCAAACCCATCTCAAGAGATATCCCTTATGTTCAAGAAGCTCCGTCCTCTGATGAGACGGATACTCTCTAACAGATCTACTGTACAAGTCGTAGAGAGGATATATGTTAACAAGAAGGGAAAACTTGCTTCTCAGGTGTTTAATAGAACTAGTAATGGGAATTTTATATCTAAGATACAGATATCCAGAGAGAGCATAGAGTTCTTTGAAGTCTTTCTGGATGAAAGTCAGATGTCTGATCAAGAGAGAAAGGATAAACTTGCCACCGTTCTGTTTCATGAGATAGTACACTCTATAAGTAGGACAGTACTAAGTGCAGATCTTGATGCACTCAATACTTCGGAAAGAGAGTTTAGAAATAGGATAGAGACTATCTATGGTGAGCTTATGGCCTTTATGGAGGATACGGGTGGTAAGTTTACGGATGAAGAACTTAATGATATGGATTTGTATGGTATTCGATCCATTCATGAGTTTACAAGTGAGCTTTTTTCAAACCCAAATTTCAGAAAGTTTGTAGATCAGGCTGTCAATATAACAAGAGAAGGTAAACACGAGAAGAAAACACTCTGGCAGAAGTTTATAGAAGCTCTGAAGAATCTTCTTGGCTTAGATACTAGAAGTACTAGAGGAACATTTTCTAGTCAGGACGAAATATCCAGACTTTTGAATCTTGCAAAAGAATTTAAGGTTCTTAATAGCAACTCTATTGCTTTTGAAGATCCTCTTTATGCCAGAGCTTTTAGTGAAGAAGAACTAAAAGGAGAGGTTCCTCCTGATAGTAAACGTATGGCTCTTGCTAAGAGGGTAGCTCAGGTTTACTATCAAAGAATAGATGAACTTCGTTGGAATCAAGTACATTATAATGATGATCTAGAATCGCTTCAACGAGAAATAAGTAATATAGCGGGAGAGAGAAAAGTTACACAAGATAAAATAGAGCAGAAGCAGGCAGAGATAGTACTACACAACTTCTTTAAAGAAGCTGAAAAGAGGTTCAACAGGATTCGTAGTGATCTAGATCAGGGTGCGGAGCAACTTCTTACACATCGTTTGAAATTCTATCATAAAGAACTCAATGCCTATCAACCCATCCTTGAAGATATAGCATCTCTCTTACAGGAAGACACTCTCGTACAACAGATCTTTACTAAGGATGAGGCAGTAAGACTAAATAGAATAATAAATGAGGCAAACAACTCTAGAGAGGAAATACTTGAGGAGTATCACAGGAAGTTAATTAACCTGATGAGTCCTTTTGCTCTTCCTCTTGTTATGAGAGAATTTGAAAGAAGAGAAGAAAAGCAGTTTCGCAAGAAGAATGATCATCTTACAAGAGCACAGGCAAGTCAGCTATTAGAGAAGCATATACCTATATATATGGCTGAACACCAATCTGAGATAGATGAAGCAGTAAAGAAAAAGATAAAAGATTTATTAAAGTATCTTCCTAGAGATGTTAGCTATCTCTGGCGAAAGACTATGCCCTATCATCAGTCTACTGATGAGATTATGCAGCTTTCAAAATTGCTTCTTGATAAACATGCTATAGATAATACTCTCAGAGAATACTGGCCTCTTGAGAAAGAGTTTATTGAGATATTCAGGGAGTTTGAGAGGGATTCAGGTAAGGTTTCAAATCAGAAGGAGTTTTATAAAGCTATACTTGAAGTAGATAGTACTGGAACTTTTACCCAATACTTTGTGCAAGAGTATCGAATGGGTGAATTTCGAGCTATACAGAGGAAGCTCTATGCGGAACTAGATGAGACAATTGATTCTGGAAAGATAACAGAATTAGAAGCCGGAAAGATTCGTAGGCTATTCTTTAAGGATAACTTTGAAAGACGTTATACAGACGAATGGTACAAGAAACTAGATGGAATATTTGGCAAACCTAGTAAAGAACTTGAAGCAATAAATCAGAGAATAGCAAATATTATAGCTGTATATCACGGAGAAAATATAGATCCTCAAGAGACTTCCGTAGACTTCCTTAAATCTCTTAAAACCTTGTATGAAGAGAGGAATAAGATTCTTGGAAAGATGGGGATTAAGCAGAGAAAAGCTCTTAAAGCAATAGCTGACCATCCTCAAACTGATGAATATCAGAATGCTCTTATCAAGATGCAATCGGATAAGAAGAATGGTGTAATAACCGATGATGAGTATAACCTATGGTATGAAGCTACGCATGTAAGGATGAACCCTGACAATCCTAAAAGCTCTGTACCTCTACCTATATTCAGGAAGCTTGTCCCTAAAGACTTAAAAAGGTATTCCAACTCAAGATATCAAGAAGGAAAATATACTCTAAAAGAAAAGTGGCTGAGTAGGCAGTATAAAGATCTGATGGCGCTCCCTGAAAGTAACTCAACTAGAAAGCTTTACGAGTATATCATGAAGCGACAGGCAGAGTTCGACAGGTTCCGTCCAATAGGAAGAAAACTCAATGGTCGTCTTCCGGGTATAAGAAAGAAAGGTTGGGAAAGAACAGGAGAAGCTCAGGGTGCAGAGGGTATGTGGGAGATGACAAAGGATGAGCTTAGAAGAAGGAAAGACGATATAGAATTTGGTGATCCAGAACGTTTATTCAGACTTGACCTTGAAGGTGAGACTCATAGGTTTATACCTATCTACTATACAGGAGAAATTGATGAGAAGCATCAAAGTTATGACGTAGCTACCATGTTTCTTGCCAATGCTGAAATGACTATGAGATTTCAAAATCTTGTAGAGATAGCACCAGATCTAGAAGCTGCTAGAGATCTGGTAAAAATGAGAGACGTTGGTACTAGTATAAAGAGAGCAGGAGATGAGAAGAATCTAGCCAAAGCAGAAGCTAATGCTACTGAGGCTTTTGAAGTGATGCTTCTAGATCAACTTTATGGAGTACACAGGCAGGACAAAAGCAATGTTAAAATGTGGGATACGTTGCAAGGATATGTATCTCATCTATACTTAGGTGCGCACGCTGTAGCCTCTTTTCAGAACCTTATATATGGTCAAGCTCTGAACACTGTAGAAGCAATATCTGGAGGTTACTATAAGAGAAAAGATCTAAGAAAAGCCTTCGGTCAGTATAGTGCAGATATGTTTGAAATGTGGAAGGATTGGACAAATGCTACAACTGATTCTAGAACACATCAGTTAATGCTTATGTTTGATGCTATGAAGGACTTTCGTGGTCCCAGACATGTGTACTCTGAAAACACCAGATTGAAAAGAGTTATAGAACCCTCTACAATGTTAGCATTTCATACATCTGGTGAGCATTTCATACAAGGTGTGAATATGTATGCTATGCTTAATAGAGTAAAGATCATAAATGAAAATGGAGAATATATAAATAAAGACGGTACTGTTGTAGGAAGTGAAAAAGATGCTATGACTCTTGCTGACGCATACCAGAAGAATGATAAAGGGTATGTAGAAATCAATCCTATGGTAAAGAAAATTGCTCTTGATAACAGACATATGGATTGGAATGAGCAGAATGAAAACTTTGTCAGAAGAAGAGTCCATCATATGAATACAACAATACATGGTAACTATGGTCATCAAGCGAAGTCTGAGATTGAAAGATATATAATGGGTAGATTTGCACTTCAGCTTCGTAAGTGGATGTTGCAGGGTGCAAGAAGACGTATGGCGTATAGTATCACAAAAGGAAAAACTTCATCAGACCTTCCTTGGTGGGAAAAAGATATTACAATAGCTGACAATGAGCTTGGCGATAATTTTGAAGGTATATTTATAACTGCTCTTAGATTCCATAGAAAGCTTATTCGAGACATGTCTTGGAATCCTCTCACTATTATGAATGGGGCAAATAGAAAGGCAGTTGTATCTGCATATAGGCAATTGGACGATGTAGAAAAAGCAAGTTACTTGAAGAGTTGGTTCGAAGTCGCTGTAGCTACTGTAATGTCTTCCTTTGTAGTATTCATACTTTCACACGGCTTTGACTTGGAAGAAGATGATGAAGAAGCAAAGTCTTGGTGGAGAAATGTCTTTTACTATACAGCATATAGAATGAGAATTGAACTTGCTCTGTACTATAACCCTACTGCTTTACTTGATATAGTAGGAAGTCCTGCTGTAGTTGTATCTGCTGCGGGTGCTCTGAGTGAGTTTGGAGAACAATTGTTACATGATATCTGGGGTGTAGGTACTTTGCAGGGTATGGAAACCTATCAAACTGGAAGTAGAGCAGGACAATGGAAATTAAGAAAGAAGTTTCAAAACCTCATACCGGGAGTCAGGGCTATACAGTCTTTGATTCATATAAAAGATAAGATTGCTTATTCAAACCTGAATAGATAATGGCTAACTTAGTAACAGTATCTGGTGGTGAGATCTATGTGACTGGAAGGAGTCTTGGTTCAAGTGCTGAACTGGAAGACTTTGAAAATGGAACGATCATTGCAGGAGTGCCACCAGCAGGACAAACTTTTCTTGGATGGTTGGGAGATACAGGTTATCTTTCAGACCCAAGTATTGCTGCTCCCTCTTTCTCTATGGTCATGGGTGGAGATCCTAAAGCTTTGAGTTTCACTGCTAACTTTGATACATCACCTCCTGCTGATAGTGTTTATGATACAATTAACGATAAGTTAGATGTCATAGATGCTAATGTAGATGATCTCTTAGATCCATTGTAACATGACAAGTGCTCTCTGGAATGCTATAATAGCTAAGATAGACGTTATAGATGCTAACGTTGATACTCTTAGCAACCCTGATATAGAGCCTACAGCCAATTTCGATTGGACAGATCAAGGTAGTGGAAACGTAGAGTTTGATGATACGTCTACTATTTCTAATCCTACAGGAGTTACACCTAATGCTGAAATAGCAGTTTGGATGTGGGACTATGGAGATGGTTCTGTATTTGAGGAGAAAACCGATTCTGATCCTTTTGTTCATAACTATGTTAAAGGGGGCAGCTATCAGGCCAGATTATTTGTAGCAACAAACTACGGATGGCAACATATCGTCACAAAAACCGTAACGGTTTACTATGGCCCCACTGCTGGTTTCTCCTTCGAGCAGATTTCTGATGATCCTCCTACAGTAAAGTTTACAGACCAGAGCTTCTCACCAGAGGCCCACATTATAAATAGAGTCTGGGATTTCGATGATGGTAATCCAACAGTAGACAAACTACTAGATGGTAGTCCTTTTACTTATACGTTCCCAAGACTTTCTATTACAAGGGATGTTGAACTTACTGTAACAGATAATAATGCTAATGAAGATGCTGATCAGCAAGCTATTGCAGTAACTACTCTCAACCTTCCTCCTGTTGCAATATTTACACCTATAGCTCAAGAAGATCCCGGAGGATATAGATTCATAGATGATAGTACTGATGCTGAGAATAGTATAGCAGAATGGGTATGGGATTATGGGGATGGTGATTCAGATACCTTTTCAGTAAGTACAAATCCAGTTCATGTCTACTCTGCAAATGGAGGTTATATTGTATCCCTTTCTGTAACTGATGATGCTGGACAAGTACATACTTCAAGACAACAGATAACTGTAGATACTATTCCAGATGTACCAGCTCCAGTTCCAGTACCTGAATATAGAATAGAACATGTATCTGGAAAACAATATCAGTTCTTCGATGAGAGTGCAGATCCAAACGGAACCATAACTAATTGGCTCTGGGAGTACGGAGATGGTAGTTCCCTTGATACTGGTGCTTCTTCCGATCCTCTTCATACTTATACTGCTAATGGTACCTATCAAACCAAGTTGACGGTAACAGGAGCAGGGGGAGTGCTATATACACATGAGAAAGAACTCACAGTTTCAGATCCTCCTGTTTCTGGAGTTCCTCCTGATGCTGATTTTGAGATAAATAGCTGTAAAGATGAGGGTGGAGATAATTATCTTGTTAGTTTTGCAGATAAGAGTACTCCGGGAACAAATGAAGATGGACAGCTTATTCGTATATCCCACTGGTCTTGGGACTTTGATGATGGGAGTCCTGTCGTAGAAGGTAGAGGCGAACAGAATCCAAATCACCAATACACCTCTACTGGTAGTTACGATATAGAACTGACTATAACAGATAGTCTTGGTCGTAAAGATACTAAAATAGTAACATATAATACTACTAGTTGTACGGAACCAACAGGAGAACCACCTGTTGCTGATTTCGATTGGACAATCATATCTGGACTTACAGTTGAGTTTGATGATACATCTCAAGTTACAGATGCAGCTATAGTTGAGTGGACATGGAACTTTGGAGACGGTACAACAACTTTAAAGGCTGATTCTATTGCCTTTAACCATGTCTTTCCACAGAAAGGAACATATCTTGTAACTCTTAGAGTAGAAGATGTAAATGGTCAAACTGATGTAACCACAAAGTCTATATTTGTATCTGGTGTTGGAACGATTTGTGAAAGACCAACTACGCCAGAATCAATTTCTGTTGTGTATGATGATGATCCTGCCAATGAAGGAGATGGTCCCTACGGTGTGGCCTATACTATCTGTTCTCCTGAAATAGATCTTAAAGCTATAGGAGTTATAGGATGGAATACTGATGCACTAGGTATGCCAAATACAAATCCTGCTCATTCTGATTATGAAAACTATCCTGCACGTAGAAGCTATCTTGTGGCAAATAGATCAAGGTGTTTGTTAGGGTTTAACGATACCACTATCCCTTTACATCATGGATATACAGCCTCTCTTGTAGGTGGGAATGGTGATGATGAAAATCCTGCATTCGACAGAGATCTCTCTACAAATCCAGAGGCTAATCCTCCAAGGACTGTTGCAGCGGTAGCTTATGCTGATCTTATAGAAGCTCATCCAACAACAGGAGGACGGTTGTGGTTTGTAGTTGGAGGACAAGTTACCAATCTTGCAGCGGCAATGAGAATTTTGATTGAGGATGGTAGACTAACTCAGTCTCAGATCAATCAAAGAATTATTGTTATTATAGAGATGTTTAGAGTTATTCCAGATAGTCATCCACAGGGATATATATTCACAGATCAACAATTTAACATGGCAGGTGATCCTGTAGCTTTCAAGATCATCTGTGAAGCTCAGGGTCTCGTGACATACGTTCTATGGGATATCTCTGGTATGGGTGGATATAGTATAACTGAAGCAAATCATCCACCGGGAACTCCAGCATCTGGTTCAGGAGGAGATCCTCTTCTTGACTATGCTCTAGATAGAAGGAAAACAGGTGTAGATACAGCATTAGATCCTGCTCTACCTGAGAACCCACAACCTCCGGGAGATCCAGCAACGTTTTCTAATGGTAGTGTATGGAATATATCAGCTCTATCTCCTATCTATGTAGCATTAAAGAGAGGTCTTATCAACGTCAACTATAACAAGAGGTTTTTGAATCTTCCTACATATAAACAGACAGGTGTATATGGGGATAGAGATAATCTTGCCAATTATTATGGAGGAGGAAGAATAGCTACGTTTTATGATATAAGACCTTCACAGGCTGCAAATATAGTTACCGACTTCTGGACTAAAGTACGTCCTTTTGATGTTCCTGATCAATGTGGAGTTACAAACTGTAATACTATAACAAACTTCTCAACCTAATGGCTCAGAAATATAAACCAAAAAGACATGAGGATGACTATAATCCCAATAGGGCTGTAGTCAGTGAGGATCTGCCTTTTATATCTGAGTCTACAGAACTATCATCTAGGGATACTGGACAGGTTATTAAAGAACTTTCTTTTAGTGGAGTTGGTCTGACTGCTAGAGTAGTTATATTAGAAGCTCAGGTAGCTGCATTGAATGCTGAACCTCACATTGTCGATATGGTGTGTCATAATGGACACTTCGTTTTCCATCTAAATGAACCAGTGGTACACTTCTGATGAGTCAACAGCTTAGAGAGAATGTTATTACACTATTAGGTAGTGTAGTAGTAGATATGCAAGCGGTTGCAACTACGTCGATACTTACAGTACCGCTTACACCTGTTCCTTTTACAATGGTAGTCACTCACATTGTTGTGAGATCTAATACAGCTACTCTTGCAGGAGGATCAGACTATGACTTCGGAGATACATCTGGAGGTGACTTTTTCAAGTCTACAGTCGATCTTTCGTCTATGACCTCTGCTGATGGGTACTGGATCATAGAAAACAGTAATGCTCTACTTGCACTATTTGCAGCAGGTGTATCTTTTGATATAGATGTTATCACTGGTTCCACTGGTGCGGCAAATGCCACAATTGAAGTATTTGGGTATATGTTCTAATGGCACACGTTAAAGGAGATAAGTTTGGAAGTCCTGTAGTCAATATTGATGCAGATGAGGTAGACTACGATAACACTACTTCTGGACTAGCGGCTGAGAAGGTTCAAGCAGCTATTGATGAAATAGATGCTACTGTTGATGCTTTAGGAACTGCATCCCATGCTGCTGTTACATTAAAGTCTCCAGATGCTCCCACTACAGAAAGTTTAAAATTATCTGGACAAGAACTTGAAGCAGAGCCTGCAACTGGTTCTACTCATGGAGTAATGACCCCCACAGATAAGACAAATCTTGATCAAAATACTACAGATAGACACACTCACAGTAACAAAGCCCTTCTTGATACTTATACTCAGACTGAAGCAGATATAGCAGATGCTATTAGTAAGGAACACGAACATGCCAATAAAGCTCTCCTTGACACTTACAGTCAAACAGAGGCTGATATAGCCGATGCAATCAGCAAAGAGCATGTTCATAGTAATCTAGTAGAATTAGAGAAAGTTACAGATGGAGATCATGATGTACGTACTGATGATCCCCACGATGTACAAAGTAATCAAGTTACACATAATGTTACATCCGTAGAAACAACCCTCTTGTCCCTTAGAGAGAAATGGAGATATAGCAAATTTCCAATTAAGGGGGTCGTAGCAGGCACACTTTGTAAAGATTGGGTAGGTGGAGAAACTAAGGTATTCGCAGACTTCGGCAATACTTATGGGCCAGAGTTCGATATCACTGACCCTAGTGGAGTAATAGATTATCATGCTACAGACGGAATAGTCAAGACCGGGACAGACAATGGTACTAACCGAATTGACTTTGATTCTATTGTGGCTGGTTGGGGAAGCGCAACCTCTATAGGTTACTTTAGCCTCTGTCGAGTGGACTCGGCGGCTCTTCATGCTCATTTTCGATTTGGTCTTTCTGGCTCTAAATACGCCTATCTAGGGTTTAATGCAGGTAAACACTTCATCAACATTCGGAATGATGTACCTGCTTCACAAACTGCAACCTTTCCTTCTGCGGGTGTGGCATCTCAATGGATTATGCTCTATGCCGAATGGAAGACTGATGGTACATTGACTGGATATGCACTTCAGGCGGACGGGCTTTATGAGACTTGTACCCATGCTGCAGGAGCTTGTACTTGGATACAATCTGCTACCTATGCAAGGGCGCTGTATGATGATGTGCAGTCTATGAAGAACGGGTTTATCATTATAGATAATCCTTGGTCAGAAGAAGACTTTCGTAACGCTTGCCGTGCTATTCATCCTGCTATTGTAGAAGATGGTATTCCTTTTGATCTTGGTCCAATCGGGGATTACCCGATGGAGATATTAGGTGGTCAGGTAGCGAACCCGATAGCCTTCGGAGTAACTGAATACAGTTCGATTCTTGCTACTAGTGGTAGGTCAATTGAGGTAGAAGCACAGCACAGAGTTCGTACTTATGGGACGATTAAGAATTTTGAAGTGTATTGTTCGAGTAACACCCTTGATAGTACGCTCGTGTTGACGTTACGAAAAAACGGGGCGAATCAGACAGTGACCGTTACATTTGCTGCTACCGGAACTGGTTGGCAGACAGATTTGAGCAATAGTTTTGACTTTGTTCCGGGTGATCTGTTGTCTATTGGATTTGTTGCAAGTGGTACAGCGGGTACTGCAACTATCTCTAATATATCACTTGGGGTAATCCAGAAATAAACTACTGTTACAAATGAATTTTGACATACCCTTAGCTTTCGGAGCAAACAAGCACCCTACCTTTGCAGAGATAGGAGATAGTCCTAACTTCTATGGCTATTATTTCTTTAGAGGGAATAGCTTTTTCTTAAACTCAATGAAGAGGTATGTTGTTAGTGAGGCTATTCCAAACCGACTACATGTATGTCTTAGATGGATATACAATGATGTTGTTGGGAGATCTGAGATTCCAAATGACATTCCGCATTTCATTGTAAATGGTCATGGGAATGATTGGAAGATATTAGATATAAGACAACCTGAAGCTATAGCTTGGTTAAAAAGAAAGATTAATGAGATAAAAGAAGACTATAAGGAAGTAATAGAACGAGTACAAGAATACGGTATCTTTATTATAGAACTTTCAGGTAGGGGTATTTTAAATGAATCGAATCTAATTCCTAATGAGATACAAGCTGATATTTATGGTATAGATCTTGTAAATATTCAAATAGATGCTTGGAAATCTAGTAGAGTAAAGCATCTAGTATGTATGGGAGAGGGAGAGGTAGTATGTGAATATGCTATAGATAACAAAGGGTGTGGTGGATTTCAAGATAACTCTGGAACAGAGACTTATGACTCAATGTGGAAAGGAAAAGGAGAACCAGACTGTGTTTGGAATGAAGTTTCTGGTGGAGGAATTGCTTTTTCACGTACAAAATGGTCCTCTCTAGGTATTCCCTTTAGTAGAATAAGAGATTTCTTTCGTGGAAATATGAGAACTACTGTGTTCTATAATATGGCAGAAGGATCTGCTATGTTTAGAGATACTACAGTGAGATCAATCTGGGATACAGTTGTACCAACGGCTATTCCTAGAATACGAGAACAGATGAGAAGATGGACAAACTCGAATGGGAGTATACCTATGACAAAGATTACATGTGACTTGCTAAGTAAGATATTTATTGCGAGTGATCAGGCAAATGCTAGTTGGACTTATGTTGGAGTTGAGTATGAAGCCGATCAAGGAGAATTAATTTCTTTGTGGTGTCCTGAAGAGAGTTCAGGTGTTCCTTTTGCTGGTTGGGAAGTAAATGGTGTTCTAAGAAATGACTTTAACAAACCCTTTCCAACGAGTAAGCCTCAACAGATAATGTTTATAGTAGGGAATGAAATAACAGAAGATTCCCATTTTGTAGCTAAGTATGAAGAACAGCCTGAACCTCCTCCTGAAGAAGATGAGGCTCTTATAATGGCTAAAGAAAACAGAAAGGCTATTAAGAGATTGGAAGAATGGCTTGGGCCACCTGATCTATGGGAAGAGTAGTAGATCCTTTACGGCAATAAAAAAGGGGAGACATAGTGTACTCCCCTTTTTCTTTGTGCGGAATTATCTAGGCTGCCATGTCTTCATTAGCAATAAGGAGAGCTATGTTACTAGCTCTGTGAGCTATACATCTATATTCTTTCCCATCTGCAAGCGTTCTTGTTCCCCAAAAAGCAATATCATCTGCACCAATCCCTCTAAGATATTGTGGACCCGGCATTATAAGCCCGCTAGTTCCACCACCGCTGATAATTGCATTTACAGTAATTACCTTTCCGTCTTTATCTACATTTGTATCAAAGTAGAAAGGAAACCACCAATTCCAAGTTGGATCGTTTACCGCTCCGATGCCATCATAAGCAGCTTGATCTGTACCCAAATTTAAACCAGTACTATCTACATAACCAACAGGATAACCAAAAGCTATAATTGGTCTTCCCATTTCTCTGATCATCTGGCTTCCGGGTATCAATGTTCCTGTAGTCATGTATTTCCACCAGACTGAACCTCCTCCATGAAGTGCATTACCAGCAGCATTAACATGTACAACACATAGCATACCATCATCAGTATCAGAATGAAGAAACCAATAAACAGTACTAGCATCATAGGATGCATTTAAGGTTAACCCATTCATACCAATAAGACATTCTTCACCAGTATCAGTCCCACCGTCCCAATCCCAATTTAGAGGAGTAAAGAATGTGGCCCAATCTGTGGCCCAATCTGTTAGACTTAGAGCAAGACCGTCTGTATATCCAGCAGAGATACCATCTAGATCTGATCGAAGAGAGAGAATAAACTCTGTATCCCCATCAGTATCAAGGGTAAAACTATAGTGATGATTATCTCTAGCTTGAGCAGCATCATAGTCTGATGCAAATCCTCCAGCTACTATCTCTGTTAGTGGACTACCAACAGCATCCCGAATAGCATCACCAAGCGTCTCAAGGATCGCCTCACATTTGTCGCCTGTTGAGAGAGCAAAACTTCCTGAAGCAAACATTTTAAATTACGCTTATTGTTAAGTCTAAATTATGGTCATCTACATCTGTAGTAGATTCCGCTTCAAAGTTTACTAGTATACTTCCGTATCCACCACCATATGATGTTACTGCAACAAAATCAATATTGTGGTCATCTACATCTGTAGCGGAGGCAACTGTCCAATCTATATTTACAGCAGCACTTCCACCTTCTGGTACAGCAGGAGATTCAGCCGCTGCTGCTTCACTACGTCGAAAGAGTGTAAGCAAAGACATTATAGTACTCTTCGTATATAGAGAGTAAGTACTTTGGCTCCTGTTGTTTGTGCAGCAGAAGCAACTACTCTTAGATATGGTCCAGCATAAGCAAACTCTGCTGGATTAAGAGCTATAGAATAGTCTACATCAGGACCTGTAATGGTTATCTGATCTCCATCTTTATCATAAAGATCTCTCCAAGTAGTTCCATCAGGAGATGCTTGGAATGTGAGGTTTGCTGCTTCCCATGCACCACTAGAAGGCATATCTAGTCTTACAGGAACTGCATCGGCTATGTAGATAGAAGAACTAGTTGTTCCTTCGTCTGCAATAGTCAAGGATCGTAGTTGAACTCCAACAGCATTTAAATCTTCGTGGAGATTCTTAACAGGACTATAGAGATCATCTGTTGCTTGCATTACCATTGTAGTATACCCTGAATGTTGTTCTCTTTTTTCTTATGCAATTCCAATGATTCTATATGTCAGTTTCCCTATCTGATTATTTGGAATTGCAAACCCACCTGAAATTGGATGCCGAGCCATCATGTAAATATACTCTGGGTCAATATAGTTATAGCAACAGAACAACCCTGCTTCATATGCAGTAATAGTTGCTCCACTTCTATTCTCCATTAACTTAGATACTTCAAATGATGCTCCTGCTTGAGATGTTCCATCTAATGTTCCAGTAAATGTAGGAACATTAACAAAATCATCTCTAATGTCAACTTGATGAGCAGGAGCAACTTTTGAAATATAAATAACAGCTCCTATAGCTTCTGCTGTATATCCACTTGTGCCACTATATGCTGCAATGTTAGTAGCAATATCTCCTGCTGTGGTGGCAAGATCTGTATTGAAGTTTACGGTAGCACTTAAAAGCTCAGTTGCAATTTGATTGACAGTAAGAGATGTTATTGTATCCCCACCTGCACCTGCCGTTAGTGTAAGAACACTAAGTAATTTGGGATTCTCACATAAAGAACCATATATAAGTACTTCATCTGTATCTCTTCCATGATGAATAATACTATCTGCTGCACCTCCATCTACAAGAGAAAAATCATCAATTGAGACAGTTGGTGCTGCTGCTCCACTATATACACCAAATAAAGGACCAATAAAATAGTTTTTTTCAGCACCTATAGAGTTAGCAGTAACACTTGTTCCTTTCGAAAAACCTCCTTCTGCTTGGACTCTCATATGGAATCCAGTATATGTTGCTGCTGTATGATTAGCGTTTTCCCAAGTCTTAACTTCCCGAGTCGTATTGTAAGCGAATTGTCGATACATCAACTCAAGGAATTGACGTACCCAACCACCATTTCCACTTGCAGGATCAGAATCAATCTTGAGACGATACTGAATGTCAAGTGCTTCCCCATGTAAGATAGCAACTCCTACACCAGCCGAAATCAGATCTCTAGCAACAAGCATTTTTTGCTGAATATCTGAGGTAAAGACTTCAAAATCTACACCAATTCCTATTTCCTTTGCTGTGATTGAACTCCCACTATTGTTTGCCATCTGTGCGCTGAACTGAATAATTCCAGTATCATTAGGTGCATCAATAACAGGAGCAGTGATTGTTGTTGCTGTATATTCTACCTGATTAGTTCCTGTACCATGTGAAATATATTCATCTAGTGTCCAATCAAAGAATCGTACAGGAGTATTTCCAGTTCCAATTACAAGGTATGGATTGTCGAAGTTATCAGTTGATGCCCACCAACTAGTTTGTGCTACGTAATCTGGGATATGTCCACCCATAACACATTCAGGTGTGTTACTTAAAGGTGATGCTAAACTTGTATCTAAAGGAACTGCTTCTGTTTCATCAGTATAGAGATCAAATGTGTTACTTGAGACATATTTTGCATAGAACTCTCCATTGAGTTCTGTCATACCTGTAGCGCCCCATACTTTAATCAGAGTATTTTCAGTACCCATCGCTGTATCAGCAGTGACTGTTATTCTACAAGTAGCTGCTTGACTTGCAGTAGCAACTATACAACCTTCTCTATCATCACCCGGTTCTATATAGGAAGATTTAGCATAGTTATCTGGAAATATATTTCCACCGTCTACTACACTAACTTTGTCATATCTATATATCCCTGCCATTTGACAATAAAGAAGCCATAAGAAACCATATGTAAGAGAGTGACCTTCTCTTTGTTCAATTACTCTCCTTTTTCCATCTCTTCCAATAACACCAATATTGACTTCAGTAGTTAGACTTTCACCAAAACCAATACTGAGTGGTTGAATAAGATGATTAGAAGGAATAATTTCAGTCATCGGTGCTTGAATTGGAGACTTACTTCCTAAATGAAGTCTTTTTGTAGCAAGCTTCTCATCTAGATGAATAACTCTACTCATTATGATACTATTATTGATCCAAATTCTGTAAAATGGGAGTCACTATCTATTATATTTAGATTCTCTCCGAAAAGTGTGACTAATTCATATGTAGGAGTTGATATTTCAGGTGGAAGAACTTCACCTGCGTCCAAACCAGCATCTATCCATTCTCCTGTCATAGTCACATATACAACTTGTTCCCCAAATAGAGGAACTAGTTCATAGATTATTTCAAGTAGATCATCTCCACTTTGCTCAAAGATAAATAGACCAGAAGTGCAAAAAACGTAAACATCACTAGTTTGTACAAGTCCTGTAGCATATTCACTTTCTACATAGAACCAGTGTGTACCAATTGCCAATACTCCAAATGTTATATCATGGCAATTAACTAGAGTTATATCCGAATCTACAAGTATCCAAGGACCAGTAGCACCAACGATGCTTACATACACTTTACTATCTGAAGGTAAAGTAGTACACCATACTACTCTAACTGTACCGCTAAATCCTTCACAAGCTAATTCCTTTCCCATCACTGCACAAAGACTTGGTATAATGGGAGGAACTGGTACAATAGGATCAAATTCACTTGATCCTGCATCTCTACCGAAACAACCACTCACGGTTAGAACTGTATTACCTTAACTATCTGAGTTTAAAAAAAGAACTGACCTCTCTTCTTTATCCGTTAATAACGACACAGAAAAAGGGGGGATAAAGGGAGGGTTGTCTGAAGATACTCCCTATATCCCCATAAGTCAAGTGTTTAGAAACTCTAAAAAGTACTTTTCCACAAGGTAATGAAAGTAATGATAGGTATTAACTATTAAGGGAAGTGAAACAACTTCTCCTCCCTCATAGAAAATAGTGATACAACCGTGTTCAGTTGATACACTAGCTACTCTTCCATAGAACCTATTAACTCTGGAGCCTTGTATTCTTTTTTCAAATTTTAATTCCTCATGTGTGAGGTTAGGGGGCCGAAGCCCCCTATCTACCTCATTATCACTTTTTACTTCTTGGCTTTCGTTTCTTCTTTCCTGTTCCATATAGATCAATGACCCTTGGTGAAACTTCAACAGAAACCTGTCCAGTATTAAGAGTGAGTAGCTTTATAGTATCTCTCTCGTAATCTCTGAAGTTCTCTTCAAAGTACTCTGTTTCAAGTTCATCCCAATGTCCAGTACTATCTCTACTCATTATAGCATAGGGGAAGTACTCACAAACCCTGATCTTTGAATTGTCATAGAAAGGAAGAGCTACAACATTCATTGGACTTACAAGAGTAGCTAGAACAGTATCACTTGGACTTGCAAATTCTTGAACATATGCTTCAGAACCTACATGGAGACCATAAGAACAAGCACTATTAATATTAGGATCACATTTCTCTCTTGACATAGAAACAGGAGTACCAAGATAGATATTCATCTTCTTTGAATGCTTATCTGTATAAAGAGTTTTACTCTCTCTTGCAATCTCATCCAACTTACCAAAGAGATAGTCTAGATTTCCAGACTTTGTTTTACCTTCACCAGTAGGAAGATTCTTTGCTTGTGTATGATGTAATTCGTAATAATCCTCACCATTCTCTTGTATGAGATACACATCATACCACTTCTTCGCTTTCTTACTTCTCTTCACCTTCAATACAGCTTCTGCTACAAAGTCAGCAAGGTCTGTACGATACTTGGCCTTTCTCTTATGAGTAACTGTCTTATATAATACAGCATAACCACCATCGGTAATAGTTACGTTGTACTTATCACAGTACTCATAGAACCTATCTCTGGCTACGGCACTGGGATTAAGGAGACAAAGAGACCAAAAGTTTGCAAGAGCCGATAGAGGATAACCTTTCTCTGCAAAGTGCTTCACCTTTCTCACCATTACAGGAGGAAGCGGAATATTCGTTCCTTTCAAACAAATTTGATCATCTATCACTTCAAATTCATCTGAAGAGAAAGCGACCTCTATAGCCTTTTCCATAGCTTTTAACTCAGGAGCAAGAAGACCCATGAGAAAATCAAGTGCTGCCCGACTCCTCTTTGCTCGAAAACTCTGAGCAGCAGCATATATCTCTCCATTTGGATCTTTCTCCCGATAGTGTTTGGAACCAATAATCATGGTAGTGATTCCTTTCTCTACGTTTCTACTTACCAAGCACTTTTGCTTTAGTTCTGACATGTGCTTTAAACCTCTTTAGTAATCTAGAGTTAATTGGAGATAAACTCCCGAAATAGTTCTCAAGAACCTCACTGGGTATTACATCAAAATCTAACCAAGGTAGTAGAGAATACTTATCTAGATGAGAAGATACTTCCTGTGCTAGTTCTATGATAGCGTAGTCATATGCTGGTTCAAGTCTAGGCATAGGTTTATTAAACCTCTTAGCTCTAGCTATCATCTTTCTTCTCTTTCTTTCATAATCATTGAAGAACTCTACTAACTCTTCGTTGACTTTTATAGCACCTCTTGGATTAGATGTATTACTTTGTATATAGCTATGGAGTCTGTTAATAATAATATATAGACTCGGATTCACCTTCATAAGATTAGGGTGAAGAAGTCTTGCAAGTTGAGGACCCATGATAATGTTAAGTCTATGAGCAGTCATAGATCTTCGTATTATAGATGCACCTCTTGTTAAGGATAAAAAGTCATTCACATGTATTGTATTTTCTAATTGTTCCATTACGTGGGTATTACCTACAGCTATCTTATAGATAGAGATCTTTTTTGCATCTAATACATGATTATAATGGGAATGATGAAGATTCTTCTGATGAAAGATGATAGAAGCAGCAGCAAATAACATAGGTTCATCTGACTGATAACCATAGATAATCAAACTACTCGATCTCCCTTTCTGTACAGTATTAATCCAATAATTGATCTCAAACCTATCCATAGACCATTTAAGAGGAGCCTGTCCCATACGTACATTATATCTGTCATTCTGATAGATATCCTTTATGGTAATACTACCCTTCCTTTGCGTTCTTAACGCCTTACTCTCCTTCTTTTCCTCTTCAACCCAGAGAAGATCTACTGTTTGATCTTCATACATTGTAAGTCTATCAGTAACTATACTCTCTACAGACTTAGCAAAAGCCCTTATTTCCAATAGTTGAGCATCTGTCATCTCATCTTGGCTACCAAGTCCAAAATAATTCAACAATACTCCATTGGTCTTTATAGCTTCATCTTGAAAATCAAAAATAAGTCTTGTAGATACAAGAAGGCAATTGTTAAGTCTAGCAAGATATCTGTTCTTTTGACCAGAAAGAAGAGTTTCAGGTTTACACCTATAGTATGGTCTAAACCATGTACTCTCCCCCATGATATATCTCTTCAACTGTAGATCTCTCTGTTGAAGTTTTCTCTTTCCTGCGGGTCCTAACTTGGCTTTGAGTTTAAAGAATAAATCAAAAGGATTATCAGGAATCTTCTTAAGATTATCATAACCTGCTAATTTAATCTTCTCTACAGTAACTAAGTCATCTAAACCAGCTACAGAAACACCGGGATATATTTGAACCTTTCTTGTATCCTGATGAATAGCATCATAATACTCAAGAAGATCTTGTATTGGTTCATCTGCTTCATTAACTAGATCAGTTAGTTCCTCTTTAGCAAGATCATACTTATCTCGTATACATTGTACAGTATCGAAGTCATACGTAAGATCTTCTCTGGTCTTCATTATAGTAAGCTTCTCAACTTCATCCATAGAGAAGAGAAGACCTATAGGACAATTACGACCAGATTGATAAGCCCAATTCATGGTATAGAATGATATAGGATAATAAACATTTCCTAGACAGAGGTGCATCTCCGTAAAAGGAGTATTACTTCTGTATATAAAATGTTCTCCCCTATATATCTCATAGTCTCCTTCAAGACCACAATTGATGAATCTAAGATCGTCAAAGTATGCTAACTGTTCACTTATTGCTTTCTGAAAAGCACCCAAATCACCATCCTTGATAGAAACCATCACTACAGTATTGTTCTCCTCATCTGTATCTGTAACAGAATACAGATCAAAGTCAGGAGAACTCTCTGTAGCTCTTATTATGTACTCATATCTCTTACCATTAAATACAGTGTCTACACTAAATATTTCGATATAACCAAGTGGAGATTTTGCACCAAGACCCCAAGCACCCATCTGAGTGTTGGTCATCCTCTTAGTAGAAGCAAAGTAGTTTGAATATACATTTTCAGCTCGACTAGGAGATATACCTACCCCCCAATCTCTGAATACTATAGTAGGATGGGAATCTAGAGAACTTAATCCTTCAAGTCTGACTTCAACTGGCTTATCCTGCTTCTTCTGAAAGTATGTCTTAAGCTTCATTATAGAAGCATCAGATAACTTTTCAAGATTTGGATACCAACTTCTAAGTTGTTCTACAGTACCAGTTTTATAATCCCACATCTCCTTACGAGAATCAGCACAATTAGTCGTTACTTCTCTTACAATACTACCAATAGGATCTTTATATTGACTGAAGAACTCAACAGCCAACTTCATACTTTGAGGATCTAATTCAAACTTCTTTGTCTTTATTGCATCTCCACTAAAATCATGTGATGTATACTGCTTTATCCTCATACTCTAGGAGTTCTACTATCCCATCTTCTATCTTCTCCAAATACATCTACATGTGTAAATGTATTATATCTCCCTACTCCACCAAAGTCTAATGTTATACCTGCATATTCTGCTACTATATCAGGGTGTATTCCTAAAACATCTATATCAGCAGCAAGACCAAATAAGTGTTTACTCATTCTAACTCCTCCTACAATTTCATTATGTCTTGTACTACGATACCCAGAGTTAATCATTACCACTGCATTAAAATGATTCCTGAGAGCTTCTAATCCCAAAAGCAACTCGTTATGTACAAGTACACCATGTTCTCCATCGTGAGAAGCAAACTCACGTAGGAAGAAATGATAACTTACTTTATAATTTTCTGGCTTCAATAGAGTAGAATACCATATAGAGGTATCCAATTCATTATTTCTTAAATTCATAATTCTTTCTCAGTTAATCTACCATCTGTTAATTTTCTACTTATATCTTCCAGAACAACTTTAGCTGCAAGACTTATTCCAAGAAGTTCTATAGGTATATCTTTAAGATCAAGTTCCTCTCCTAATCTCTCGGATATATAATCACACTTCTCCTTCAATGTTTTCTCCCTGAACCATTCCTGTTTTATACTCATGGCATGTCCAATCTATTAGTTTCTTATCATTCAGTTCCAGCCACTTATTGATACGACTAAATGGCTTACTACCAAAGAATCCTCTTGATGCTGATCTGGGACTTGGATGAGGAGAGCGGATTATAAGATGTCTCTCTGTATCCATAAAGGGATTGGCTACAGCCTGTGCATATCGACCCCAGAGAACGAATCCACAGGGATTTTCACGCTCTGCAAGCAGCTTGACAATCCGCTTTGTGAGATACTGCCAGCCTATGCGTCCGTGAGACACTGGAGCACCCTGAATGACCGTGAGAGAGGCGTTCAAGAGCAATACACCCTGCTGTGCCCAACGCTCTAAATCTGGATTGTGGGCGACCTGAAAGAAGCCAATATCAGTCTCAAGCTCTGTGAAGATATTCTTAAGAGTAGGAGGAGTGTACTTGGTATTCTGTGTAGAAAATGCAAGACCATCTGCTACATTTCTAGTGTAGTATGGGTCTTGACCTAGCATTACAATCTTTACATCACTAAACTGAGTCAGCTTTAGAGCACGAAATACATTCTCCTTCTTAGGCCATATTATTAACTTCCTCCTATCTATTTTGAGTTGTTCCTGTATATTCTTCATATAAGGCTTCTTAAACTCTCTTTCAAGAAGGCTGAACCATTCTTCTCCAAACTGCTCTTTTATACTAGCCACTCTCGTTCCTCATTTGGTGTTAATAGCGTAATACCTCTATTCTTATGTCTTTCCATACTCATATCCCACTTATCAGTTTCTATGTGATACGTCAAACGCTCTATGAGTTTGTCTATTTTGACAGTGGCTAGACTTATATATTCCTGACTATATTCAACTATATCTACTTCATATAGAGGTTCTGTCTGTACAAACGTATTAACTAATCTGAATGTATAATCTGTAAGTTCCGGTCTCTTTGCACTTATCCATCTAAGAATCATCATCAGATAGAAAACAAGCTGTTCATCATAATGGAACATCCTTACTTGTTTTCGTATGATAGACATACTCCTACCTATGGTCTTAAGATCTATAACCCAGACAGTCTTTGAATTATCATCAACCAAAATAAGGTCTACCATACACTTAAAGAGAATATCATCCACAGTGCCTTTAATGACTTTCTGAGTAAACCTCTCACTCCATCTATCTCCCCAGAAGAATCCTTTGGCAAATGGGTTCTCTTTTAAGACTTGTACGCAGATTTTAGCAATGTTTATATCTACTTCAGCTACTAGTCTTCTATCTCCAATACTATCTCTGAAGTTTATATACGGCATCAACTCTTTGATAAGAGCTAAACCTTTATTCTCTATGTCTATTTTCTTAAGTCCACGAGTACTGTAGGAGTCTTCATATGCTTTAGCTATAGGAATATCTTTATCATAAAGACTCAAGAACTTGATCATATTTGGAGAGGATGGCTCCTTCATCTCCTCTGTTTTAACTATAAAATGATCATCAAAATCATCAGGATAGAGTGTGAGACAATCAACAATATCTCCAACCTTATATCCAGTACTTTCCTTTCTCTTTAATCCTAGTTCCTCAGCAGTTCCATACTTCAGAGCATGGAATCTTGCTGGACTATCATATAAAAGTTTCAGATCAGAGAAGGAAATAGCACTGTGATCTCTATACAACTGTTCAGTTTCTTTCTTCATAATGTATACCAGTTTGACTTTATACTCTCCATCAACTTTTGTACGTTTTCTGGAGTTTCTTCAGTAGCTAACTGTTCTTTGAAAAGAGTTAGAGGATTTTCTTTTCCTACCTTCTCTTTATCTCTATCATAAAATGCAAGGTTTAGTTTAGGACCATCAACTACAACTGCTTTAGGTTGACCACCTTCCATAAAAACCAATACTAAATCCATACTCATATTAAATTACTCTATTAACTCTCTGACACTACGGTCTAAAGGGTTTCTACTAAATGTGAATATTAACATACGAGTTTCTCCTTCTGGAATTTCATACCATTGAGTATCAAATCCTGTGACATATTCAATGCTATCATCAGGTATGACTTTACATTCTTTAAGTACATCTACAAATGCTTTTCTATAGAACCATAGATTATCTAAATCCCAATCTCCTTTTCCTTTCACTGAAAAAATATCCCAATCTATTCTTATAGGAAAATCTTCAGGTCTTATCTTAATGGGTAAATACTTCTTGATCTTCTTTCGAAAATCATCTTTCAACTTATCCATTAACATCGCCCTTACTCTAGAATTTCCATAACCAGAGTAGAACTTATTACCAGATAGGGTTTCGAACTTAGGTGTCCCTGCTACACGACGGTTGATAATATATCTCTCTCCCCATTTGTCAATAACATATCCCTTCCTGCAACTGATGGGTTTGTACTTCTTGGGGATTTTTACTTCATCTCTATTCTCCCATTTCAGGAACACCTTTCTTCTCGCCTTGCTGGTCTGTACTTTCAGTAGGTAGTCTCTTATTATCATCTCCATAGTCCATCCCTATCACAAAGGCTGTTAGTTCTCCTATCTTATTTCCAATGAACTCTCTAATTTCTGGTCCAGATCCAAAGCTTGTAATGAAACCAATGAGGTGATGTTTCATTAACATGATTATTCCATCAATAAGAACTTCGGCTGGTAAATTCCTCTTTGGATTTTCAATGATTTTAACTACTGGCCTGTTCATCATATCAGCAAGAGATTTTACCATCTTCATGTGTTTTTCTCTAGCAAGCTTTTCCTTTTCCTCATTGATCTGTCGCTGTGTTTGTCTTTTTGTAGGCATATGTCCTTTAGTAAGATCAGATATGTGTCCCTGATCTGTAGCGTGTGCTTTATCTATAGTTTCTTTAGGCATAGACTGACGATGTATCTTCTTACCTTCTCCTTCAGTACTGAAGACTGCATCATCTCCTTCTATAGAAAACTTGACTTCTCCTTTGATAAGACCAGATATTAATTGCTTGGAAAGTGAAGGATATATTTTGTGAAGACTTCTACCAGCTCTTTTCAAATCTTTATCTGCACACATCTGCTGATGCATATATATGGCATATGGAGCATGTAGCATCTTACTACTTTTTAGTACGTGTTTCATAGAGCATTAATAGTATTAGGTTTTTAGCCTTTTGGAAATCATTATCTCTTACATAGTCACTGATATCTTTGCTACCGTAATCATGAGTACCAAATCTACCATTGGTTAAGAAGAGAGGAACTACTCCATTTCTCTTTAGTTTATTAGCAGCTACTATTCCTGTGTAATCAAAATCGTACAGACTATATACATGAGTAAACTTATCAGAAATGAGATCTAATATCTCTCCTCTTATAATTGCACTTTCTGCCTGTGGAGCTATAGCGTAGAAACCCATTTGAGCTAGTACCATAACATCCTTCATACTCTTAGTTATAATCAAAGTACTACCATCCTTTGGTAACTGATTCCAACCATTCATCTTAGATGTATTAGATACAAATCTGGTTCTTGATATAGGTATGCCTGAACCAGTAGTCTTCCCTCTTTTATAGAAGTATATCTTCCAGAGTTGTCTTTCATCTTTACCTATCCCAAAATAATATCCAAGAGCAGGATCTCTATCTCTATAATAATAAGTAGCTCTACCGTTAACCCACAGCTTCTTTATGCTAACACATTTATATCTTCTCCAAGTCCACTCTTTTATACCAAAAGACTCTAGATATTCTCTATCTACTTTAGTCTCCTTCTGTATAGTTACACGAATATCACTACTACCAGAACTACGATAGGTTTTGTTTTTGATGTTCCTCAACTTTTCTACAAGTTCTGCTACGATAGGCTTATCTGATAGCTCGAAATCCCAAGCTATCTTTTCAAGAGCAGTCCCAAAGTCCAATCCAAACATCTTAGCAACTATATCAAAACAATCCTTATCACCACTTTCCTTCCAATCCCGGAATCTGAGCCTACCTCCCCTGTAAGAAAAGGAACAAGTAGGGTGGCGATCATCTCGAAGTGGGGAACGATATAGCCTATTAGGTTTTGCTTTAATTCCCAGATAGTATTCAAATATTTCCTTCTCTGATATCCTTGATAGAATATACTCCTTAGTGATTATCTTCTTTGTCGTTTGATATGCCATTTCTCATAGGTATTTTGTTCTTCCATCTCAGAAATAGCCTCTTCTATATTCTCTTGTAATCTATTAACAGTTTCTCTATCTAAATACTTGAAAATTACAGAACCTCTAGTAGTTGATAACATCCCATATAATCGCATCAACATGAAGTTCCTATCCTGTGCCCATATTTGTTTCTTAGTCGCTGGCATAATGTAAAAGGGGAAGGACCAATTAAGACCCTCCCCCTTTCCTCCGTGCTTATCTTATTTTCTAGAAGTCTGCATCATCCAAGTTTGAGATATCATCAACATCCGAAGACTCATCGCTGTCATCATCCAGATTGATGTCATCTGGGTCAGAAGGTTTTGCATCCTTAGCATCCATATACTCTTGACCTTGTGCCCTTTCTTTTGGAGTGAAGACCAGTTTACCCGTACCTCTACTATCTGAAAGGTGAGGATAATATGGAAGAACAAGTCTCGGACTACCTGTATATACAGATCCAAGAATTTTAATCTGCAAGTCCTCTTTCTCAGTAGCCCTGACTTTCTCCATAGCAGCTACAAACTGCTTCATGAACATGCCCCACTCCTTTAAGATAGCTTCATCGCTATCTCCTTGATGTGGAACATCAATCTGATCACCGGCCCACTTCTCTCGTTCTTCTTTTCCTTCCAGCAGACAGAAATAGAACAACCAGTGATTAACCATAAACATCATCTGCTCTTCGTGCTCTTCTCTAACATAATACTCACTCTTGGTATTAGGAGCCTTAAAAGCATATGTGAATTTCAGACCTTCAAATCCTTCACCTTTCAGTTCAAAGACTGCTTGCAAGGTCTTCCATTTATTCTCTTGAAAATCCAGTTCTTCAATACCAAACTCAAGTAGTACAACTGGTCCACAATAAGGTCTGTCCAGAAACCCTGTGCTGTCTTGAAATGGTTTACGATCTCCTAATGATTCTTTTCCAAATGGCATAATTCTATTATCTAGGGGTTAAGAACATAGAAAGGGAGAAGACACCTGAGTATCTCCCCCCTCTCTCTTTCCTTTGAACTCTTTGTCTAAAGAGACGCAAATACGTCTTCACCTTCGTCATCGAGTTCCACATCACCTTCCAGTCCTTCTTCTTCTGTCTCTACAGCAGAATCCTCTTGTGCAACCTCTGCTTCGGAATCTTCCTCTGTTGCTACCTCTCGGGTAGACTCTCCTTCTCCAAGAGCTACGATTTGGAAGATCGGACGTTCTGCACCTTCAATTTCAACCTCAACGAGCTTGAACTCATTGATTCCTTCCAATCCGCTGTTGTCAAGCAGGACTCTGAGAGCCGGACGCTGGAAGGTTCCTGTCTTCTCCCGCTTGGTCTTTACTCCAGCTTCATCGGTATACGTCTTCGTATTGTATACCTGACCTTCACCATCGGGAACACATTGCAAGTAGACATTACCATTGGCTGTACCAACATTGAACCCATAGGGATCAACCCGAGCCTTGGCATTACCAAACTGAAATGCTTTCTTACCTGCAACAAACCGGAGATCGTAACGAGTTCCTGCTCTTCGAGCTTTCATTGAGACAGGAGTGATGTCTGACAATTCGAGTGTCATGATACTTTAGGGATTTTGTTTGTGTGATGCTCTGTTAGTAGAGCGATTTTGTTGTTGGACATTAATATAGACTTCCTTCCAGAAAATGTCAACCCTTTCGCCAACCTTTTTTGATATCAAGATATCCTTTCCATCCAAATGTCTACATCTTGTCCCGCAGTTGTCCATATCTGAGGTTTGGAAATTGAGTCTCCCGTCATCTCCATCTCTATAGAAATAACCGATTGCGTCACAATCTCTACAGAGAATCTCACGCATCTTTCCGGTCAGATCTATATCCTTAGCTTGGACTTCTTCATCACCTTTTCGAATGATTTTGTCTCTGAGGTGAGCTACAAGAACTAAACTTCCATCTTTCGGTCTACAAGCCTCCGCTTTGTTAAGCATATGGAAGAATGCTTTGCGATACCAATAGTAACCACCACCATGAGGTAGACCAAGAATATCATCACTGGTAAAGTTCTTACCCGCAGGACTCCTTTTATACATCTTGATGGCTAGAGGCTGGATGAAGTTCTCAAGACCGGATACGGTGTCTACTATCACATACTTGTAGGGACGACCCGCAGCAATAATAGCATCGCAAGTCTTAAGAAATCCTCCAGCCCCACGGACGTTAATCTTCACAGCGTCCAGATAATCCGTTGAACCCTCCGTATCAAGTATGATATAATTCTCGAAGCCTGTCATGATTGTACTCTTGCCCTTTTTCGGAGCAGCGTAGACCAGTAGGACTCGGGGATTAAAGATTTTTGAACGAACGATACCAGTTGGGAGAACTACTGGCTTGGACTTGGGTTTGGATTTGGGTTTTTCAGCCTGTGTGTCTGTTGTCATCTCTTTGATAATATAACTTTTTTAAACAGTTTTGTCAAGTGTTTATGGATGTTTTCTTAACGGTGGAAAAGTCGCTAGCTTATAATCGTCATCTGTCATATCTACAACTCTTTTCAATTCTTTAAACATGCCCATCTCACCGATAAAATTGAGGGGTAAGTGAACCTGATCTGTCCCAAGAGTATTCTTGAGTAGAGTTAGAACACGAAACCTATTATTTCCTTTGGGATCAGTAAACTTGTTAACCTTATATCTCAAACAATCAGTTCTACCGAATCTCTTAGGGTCGAACAATGTGAAACACACATCGGAATCTTCAAAAGTATTTCCTGTCTCTTTAAAATCTGTCTCTTCTGGAAAGAATGTCTCTGCTTTTCTTCTATATACGTCTGATAAAGATCTATTGAACTGACTGACTCCTACGTTAGAGAATCCATATAGATCTCTCTTCTTAGCCAATACAGAACTTACCTCATCTATAGTTTCCTTTCTAGACTTTCTTGGTCCTCCTTTTAATCTTCCAAAATGATCTAATATTGTCAATGTAATTAGATTATCATCATTAGCTTTATAGCTATATATTCCATAGTCTCTATTAATTACTTTGAGTGTACCATTCCTATTTGCCCATGCATCTAAATGTTTGGATATTTGAAGTGCTGTTGGACTTCCACCCATAATCTTTACATGGTCCTGCATCTCCTCAAAATAATCTAATTGTTCCTTTATTATATCATATAGTTCATCACTAACTCTGCTCTTGGGAACTTTTCCTAAAACATATCTTGGATGTAAAATGTATCCGTATTTCTTATATATTCTATAACATGCCCACTTAGCTACATAAAATGCTTCCGCTCTCTCCATACTTCTAATAAATATAGCTAATTTTATATTTGTCTCCTTACGATTGGTATACCACCAATCATATGCTTCAAGTACATACATCTGATGTACGAGACTACTCTTACCAGAACCACTGTTTCCTCCTATTAATGTATATTGATTTCTGGTTATATCAACATGTTCAGATAGTCTAGGAAATGGAAGTGGGATTGATACACTCTTGCCTGATCTACCTCTCTGAACTTCTCTGAGAAACTTGTTATAGTATCCCATTAAATCACTACTTCAGAGAGTTCGGGTTTGTCTCCGTTATCTTGAGCCATTTCTTTCTCAAGATCAACCCAATACTCAGACTTAAGGAACCTATCAATTCTCATATTGACAAGCTTCTTATCTTTAGCCCACTTCAATACTCTGATTAGTCTGAAATGCTGATTGTTTGTTACTATCTTACGCATATAGTCTATTTCTAGACTATCTTTGTCTACGATTTTAAGGGGAAGTCTAGTATTCTGCCCATCTTTTATTGTATATATATGAGCAGGATAGAGATTCCAGAACTCTTCAAACTCGTCCTCTAGAGCGAATAAACTACTTCTAAATTTGTCTGTTAAATCTAATTGATCAAAATCTGGGTTTTCTGCATCTACGCTTGAATCTAGAACGCCACGCATTATCAAGTACTGCACATCTCCACTAGTCCAATTACCGTGTATAAGCTTCTGTTCTCTTTTAGGGATCTCCCTCATAAAGTTAACATACTCATACAGACTACTCGCTATCGCCTTCTTACCGCCTGATTCTTCAAGATATATACTTCTACCTGATGCTTTCTCAAGCTCAGATAAATGAAGAATATATACGAGTAAGAACTGTTTAGGAGTAATCTTCCATTCCATGAGGAATGAGACATATTCATGGACTTGCAGAATCATTTCTGTTTTATTAAAGGGTACACAATGCAGAGATCATACAGTGTACCCTTCAATCATCTCTTATTCTTACCATTCTAAACCTCAATTTGGTTAATGTTATTGATGTGAGTTATTACCGTTCTCGGCACCTTCTTCTGCCGACTCTTTAGCCACTTATAGTCTTGAGTTTCTAATACGTAGATTTCTATAATTATTGTCGATTTTCCTTCCACCTTTCTAAGAGATCTACCATATCTTTGTATAGCTTGAAGAGCTTTAGAGCTACCACTCGTGACGATAACCATATCAATAAGAGGTAAATCAGCCCCAAGATCCAAAGCTCTTGCAGTAGATAAGACGTGACATTTAACTGTGCCATCATTACTTGCAAAACGTTTAACAGCATACTGCTTCATTCTCTTAGCACCAACATACTTTCCATCTACAGTCTCTCCTTTCACTTTAGAGTGATAGACAGCACACGTATCTCCCATGTTATTATGTATGTGATTTGCTGCTTCTATACTCTGAGAGAAAGCTATTATCTTCCGATTCGGGAAAGTATTACAAATATCTATAGCAAGATCCAGCTTGGGTCTGTATTCATACAGAAATGTTTGACGTTTTCGTATATATTCCTGTAACTTTCTTGCCAAAAGGAATATCTGGCTGGCTGGTATGTCCATCTCCTGAGAGAATTTCTCTCTCACTGCTTTGTTGAACATACACTTTCTAGCCAGATTCAAGTCGTGACGGAACATTGCGAATAGACGTATAAACTTCTGGTTTATTACATCATAAGCTTCACGATCTGTCGTTGGTAACTCTATACCCAGATTGTATATCACATAATCACTTATCCATCCATTGTCTCTAGCTTCTCTAATTGTAATCTCATCTACTACTGGACATTTCTTACGGATTATGTTATACTTAGCGTCCTTCTCATCCAGTGTAGCAGTAAGACCAATAACAAACTTGTACTCAACATGAGTAAATACTTTTCTAAATGTAGGAGCACTATACATGTGAACTTCGTCTAGTATTAGAAGTCCTGTTTTGTGCTTACTCCTTATTAGAGAGTTAATTACCCATACTTGAGTACGAGACCACTTCTCATCTTTTACTATCCCTTCCCATTGTTCCTTCAGATAATTGGTAGGAACAACAATGATGATAGGAAATCCACGATTCTTATTCTTTAGAAAGCGACCTATCAACTGAGCTATCATGCTCTTCCCAAAGCCAGTTGTACCTACTACAGTTCCTCTTCCTTTCCCATCTATCCACAACCTAGCTGCTTTCTTCTGTCTGTTCAGCCTGCTCTGGTCTAGTTTCATGAATTAATACCTCTGCATCATTTTACAATAAGCATCTACCCACCAACCGTCTTTAGGAGCGGATTCTTCATGATTATTAAAGGGATTTGGCAGATCTGACCCCTCAATTACTCTTTTGATTGTGTTGTAGTGATAACCACAAAGCTTTGCTGCTTTGTATGAACTAACTCCTTCATCACGAAGTTGAATAAAGTACTGTGCAGCTTTAAGGCGCTTCTTCTGTTCCTTTGGCGAAACTATTCTCATCTACGGATTCGATAAATTCATTCCATCCCTTCTCAGTCCACCAGACATTCAAGACAACCATTGACTCATCTATTACCCACGGTTTATCTAGAAGAGTTCTGATTGTTGTGAATGGTTCAAATATGGGTACTGATACTACCTTCTCTACTTGTTCACGTATAAAACTGTTAGATGCTAAACCAATAGGTTTATCTTTTGCTATCTCATATAAATCAGATAAAGTCATATCAAACTTGATTGTGTTACTGTAAACATCTCTACTATCTTGTTTGCTTGTCCTATATAAAATCTTCTATCTATTATATCAAGACTACCCATCTTCTTCTTATAAGCTTTTAGATCATTAACTAAAAAGACATTGTGATCTTTTACCATCTGTACTCTAGAACCATCAGCTTTATATTTACTGAGAATACCACCATGACTTGTCTTACAAACAAAATATCTATTGATCTTCTGTACAGGCTCACGGACTACTACTCTACCTTCTATATCAAGCTTCTCATGAAATACTTGACTAAACATCTTACCTACACCTTGAGCTTTACAGAAATCTAAGACATCTTCATGATCATTTATCGTATCCTCTATCTGTATACCATATACAAAGTAGTTATGAAGAGCAAGACTTATTATAGGCGAATCAAATCCTTTATGTAAACCTAAAATTACTGTTGGATGAATAAGATTATCCTTGTCTAGATCTCCCTTACCTTTAACCTTACCATCTGTTTTGATAGCTAGATAGTTGTTTACATCTCGAATAGCGAAAGTCTCGAAGAGTGAGAAGTCTAAGACAAACTTATGTCTTCTGGTCCAACCTCTACACATTGTATAGAAAAGATCTCGTTGATCTTTATAGACTTTAGCTACAATTCCATCAGTATTAGCATAAAGGACTGTAATCCCTTTCATCTCCAAAGCTTCAATAAGCATCAACAAGAACAACTGTCCATTGATTGTAATCCTATAGAGGGCCATAGGATCATACAACCAAGAGTGTTCATAATTAAACTTACCAAATACACTGTTAACAGTAACCTTATTCGACTCACTAGTAACCACATCTCCTTTCTTCTTAGCTGCCAATCTCTCATCTGTCATATCTCCAACTAGATCAAGAAAAGAAGGCTCTAAGTGAGCTGGTCTTATCTGTAAGTTCAACATTATATTGGGATAATATGAACTCACATCTGCATCTATTATGTCATATCCTTTCTTACTTTGATAGACTACAGGTTTGGGCTTCTTCTTCTTACCTACTACAACATAGTGTACAGAATGAAGACCACCTTTAGCTACATCATAATAAGTATCATTTATCCTTACCTTTCTTCCCCAAGATTGAGTAGTATTGATATGGTCTCCCTTTATATCTATCAAGAATCTCTGTAATCCCGGAGTCTTGAACTCTATCTCTTCTCCCACAATGTCAGACATGCTCATCCATTCTCTCGGAGTTCTATCATTTCTAAAACTCCAGACATTCTGCTTAGTTATCTTACTATAAGCAGGCTCAAGGATTCTACTACTCATCGTACTATTGCTATCAGACAATAGATTCACACCATACTTAACAGACATCTTAGCTCTCATATTTATATCCTCACGGAGAGCTTTGTATAAGTGTTCTGTTATATTTACATCGTTCTTACAATACCTCAACATTGAGGGACCATCTGCTAATTGAACTGTTGCTTCTACTGGTAAAGGTAGATCAAGAATCAAAGGCCACTTCATATTGATAGCGGCCTTCTTAAGAGATATACGCCTGTCATTCACTTGCGTAATACTCAGTAGATCTATACTTCTGAAAGAAACAGGTAGTCTAGTCCAGTTACCATAGGTGATAATTGAACTGGTTGCTTTCTTTAATTGAGTTGCAGCATATTTTGCACCCTTCTCAAGATATAGTTCTCTATTCTTGAATATCAAAGCAACTAACTGGTCATCGAAGTGACGATTGTTAAACCCAACAAAGAACCTACCCTTAACAGAGAAGAATTGTATTAGTTCTTCTACTTCATTTGCTACAAAGGCACCTCCCCCTACATGAAAAATCCTGAAGTAGTGGAACTTGTCATCTTTAAGTGTCTTGGCAATAAGCAGGAAGAAATTCTTAAACACTTCTATATCATAGAAGCATATATCGTGCTGTTTTGCCATAGTTATCGTTACTTTTTTTAGTTCTTGTGTTATCTCCTTTAGTCCCTTATATTCTTCCAGACCATCCTGTGTGGTGCTTTTCGTAGGGGTCTAGCGGTTTTAAGGGTTCCGCTAGACCCCTTATTTTTGTGTCTAGGAGATTAAATATATAAAACTTTTTGGAATAAAACAATACTATTTTCTTATAGATTCCAGTTTCATCGGACACCTACTATATCTTATAGGCTTTTATCACATCCCAAGCATTATTCAATTCTTTCATCTTTTCGTCTTCTCCACCCTGTTTATCTGAGTGAAGTTTCTTAGCCAGTGCCCAATAAGCCTTCTTCATTAGTTGGTAAGTTGTATCTTTGTCTACTCCAAGTACCTTACATGCTCGGCTAAAACTAATACCAGATCTTCTTTCTACCGTAGATTTACCATAGAATTGCTCTTCCTGTCTTTCGTACCAACTTCCTCTTTCATAATCCTCACGATATCTCCTACGACGATATCCCCTACGACTATCACGGGAGTTCTGATATCTTTCTCTTCGTTCATCACTCTTTCTCTTAGCCCTTGCCTTCTGATCTCTATTAAAGCTCTCCTCAAACTCTTTATCAGGCTCTCCTCTTTTATCAACTATAGTATAGAACTCAAAGGCATCTTCTAAAGCAGAGAGAGCTTTCTTTCTATAGGGACGAAAAACTGTCCAGTATTCATGTTTGGGATTCCACGTCTTATAACCGCGTGGGATACTCTGAATTGCTATGACAAATTCTCGATGGAAGTATGGTGTCTTGATTATAACTTTCTCATCTCTGAGAATAGCTTTAGCCAATTTTGCCATATTACCACCAATTGTTATCTTGTTGTGGACCGAAAAGATCAGCCCTTGATTCTCCTGTATCTGGGGTTAGACCATCTTCGTCAAACCAATCATCAACAGGCTTTAGTTCCTGTCCTGCGGTATTATAGAGTTGACCACACTCACATTCTACAGTTCCTAAACGATCACAATCTTTTAGATCAACTTCCCTTCCACAAGGACATTCTTTTATATTGTCCATTTTTTACTCTCCTATCTTCTCAATCATCTTCTCAAGAACTTCTATTCCGTCTTTAAGTAACATCAATCCTTCATGAAGTCCACCTGCTATACTCTTCATATCATCTATTAGATCGGCATTGACACTACGTAGATCATGAATTATTCCTATTTCTCCATTAACCTCAGAGGTTTTCATCTCTTCATCTGGTACTTCTTCAACTTTAGACTCTGGCTTCTTAAATGTACCAAACTGATGATTTTTAGCTAATTTCTTATACTCCTCAGTTGCTGCACAACGTTCACAGGATACAAATTCAAGTTTATCTGTAGCTTCTTTTTCTGTAGGCTTCCTTCCATATATACTCCCACAAACAACAGCAACACCCTTCTGAGCACCTATTGTTGTTAAGAAGTGTACTTTCTTTTCTTTTACAATTTTCATCTTGATTAATATAAATGAAAAGGTTTATCTAAAGTCATACTATCAAATCGAAACGAGAAAGTATCATTCCATTCATTTTTAGATCTATAAGGATCATACTTTATAGAAAATCCCTTTAAAGACTTGAAATACTCAAGCATATCTTGAGTAATCCTTACTCTTATGTCTAGCTGTAATACAGTCTCTTCTAGAGTATCAGTCTGTACATTACTTTGTATACTAGCCCTTGTAATTGCATCACCCATCTCACCATCTCTCAGAAGATGAAGCCACTTGATGAGATCATCAATCTTTCCTTTTGCTAATTCGTTTGACATATTATTCTGAAATTATTATTATCTTCTCCTGTGGCATCTTATCTAAGATATCCTGAATAGTTAGAGGTTCAATTTCTCCTTCCATTTCTTTCTTAAGACTCTTTCTATCACTCAGTTCATGAGTAAAAACAGGTCTTCCTAAAACTTCATCAAAGGACTTAAATAGAACCTTCAAGGGGCATAACAATCTAGAATCACTCATATAAAAATCAACAACTTCTCTAGCAGTTGCTATTTCCCACCAACGAGTTAGAATAAACTTTCTGAGTTCAGGTTGATCTTGTTTAAGACGTGCTGTTTCCTTTCTCAATTGCTCATCTGAAATATCATGCTTCATATCATTCTTTATTTAAAGGGGGAGTAAACCACAGTCCCTAGCACCGGTGTTCTGTTAAATATACAGACCCACACAGTTTCCTACGATAGAATCCACCTTCATTTAATCTATCATAGTTGTTTTAGCCCACCCAGAGGCAATTGGGTGGACACTACTAGACAGTACAACGACTGTAGAGAGTAGGGCTAGCACTTTTTGTACTGTTTGGATACTCTCTCCCCGGCTCTTTAAGTTTGATGAAACTCCCTTCCTTCTGGTCCATCATAAAAATGACCACCGAAAACAGGAGAAGGATGTTCATTAACTAGATTTCTTGCTTCTTCTGATGTGATTTCTTTGACAGTGTGACCCTGACTTCCACAAAAGTCTACAAACTCTTCTTGAGTCATGTCATCATCGAGTGTTGTGCAGAAAGCAGAGACTTCAGGTGGCTCTTCTTCTTTAGTTAGTGAATAGAAAACATATTCATCTACGTCATCTCTAGCTAAAATTTCTAAAACTGGATGCATAATTAACCTCTAGGCCAGTAAATATAAATATCAAGATCAGCTAACTTTGAACTAAGACAAGCTTCTGTAATCTCACATAACAAAATTGACCACTTCCCCCTCATAATGCCTGCACCTAATGCTGGAATCCCAACACTATGGATAGCATCTGATCTTAGTTGCATGTCTTCCAACCTTGCAACAAAAGCAGGAAGTGTTCTTCGTACATTGTCATATACTTGTTTTCTCTCCTGATAGAGTTCTCGAAGTGATCCTACGGTTGGGAAATTGATGATGTGAATACCCGTATCTCGATCTTGAAATGAATGTACACTACCAATCTGTAGCTTCCCTGCTTTACAGATTTGTCTGTAAGCATCATACATTCGTGGATATCGTACAGCAAACATCTTAGCTAGTCCAGCACCCATTACACCATCACAATTAACAGCATTAACAAGTACATCGTGACCTCCAGCAAACATGTCACCTTTTACAATATGAATCATCTTTATTCCTCATCTAAGTCGTTTAAATCTACACAGATTAAGTTGAATAAGTCTTTGAGCTTCACCCTCATCTATCATCTCTCCAATAACCTTATCACCTGCACTAATAATATTTGCTCTTATGAGTCTTATATGAGCTTCTAGAGGAGACATCTCATTTACTTGTACAAGTAAGGGAAGCTCTTCTCGTGGGTTATTAAGCTTTAACCAAATAGTCATTAATTATTTTGTATTGTTAAATACATATGGACTTCTTCCTCATAATCGAATAACTCTCCTACCACTTCCCAATCATCAAATATCTTTCCAATTTCAAACTGTTTATCTTCAGGCTTAATATCTTCAGTAAATCCAACAAGAACTCCCCTTGTCAATGTACTTTTTTTAGAAAAGGCTAATACTATCTCTCCTTTTCTATTTACTTGTAATTTAGGATAATCATTTCCTTGTAAACGTGTATGTAGTATTGTTTTCATAGTATTGAGTTAAATCTGGGCCACTTGCTAACCGAAGTTTTCGTGGTGTTGATCTGTCTCCTCACCTCATAGAAAGAACAGATTAGCTCCAACCCAGAATATCTTTTTGTTGAAGGACACAATGCGGTGTCTCTACTCACCGCCACGCCACAAATCCCGCCTGCTTCATAGCCATCGGAGATCCTTAGAGGTTTCAGTCAACGGATAAGCGTTGTTCTCCTGTGCTCCACAGACTGCGTTAATTCGCTCTTTCGACAGGACTATATCTGTGCCCCGCGTATGAGTGTGTCCTTATCCTTTAGTGTCCTCTCCACATGAGTAGTTTACATACTGAGGCACATCTGGAATTGATGTGAACTTACCTTTTCTGGTACCAACAAATACAGCGTTAATAGTTATGTTCTCAGTCCAGTAATCTTCACTAAACTGTTTGTGACCAATAGTGATAACTACCTTATCTCCATCATTTCTTACTGTTACGTTCTCACCTTCTGTTTGTATATTCATTTTCTACTATGTTTAGTGGACCCGACAGGATTTGAACCTGTGACCGTTTGATTATGAGTCAAGTGCTCTAACCAACTGAGCTACGGGTCCTACCTATGAATCTGCATCTGTCCAATAAAGTCCACATTTACTACAAGTAGAAACTACAACTTCATTTTCATATCCCTTCGTATGTGGACTATCCTTCTCATAATGATGTACATGATTTACATTCTCCTCAGTACCACACCTCCAACAAACACCTTGAAGTTGTAATAATTTTCTAAGTCTTTTTAATTCTCTTTGAAAAACAGATACTATATGGACTTCTCCAGTAGTTGCATAATTAGGAAAGGTATCATCATAGATCTTTAAAATCTCTCTGAAGTTTTTCTGATTTGTTTTAATTAACTTTTCTAGTCTCTCCTTTTCCCATTTCGGAAGCTTTACATAAACTGTTGTGTCTTTTTCTTCACTCATCTTTAATTCGATATAAGAATGTAACTGTACAACCTTCACTTACATGATTAATTCTATCACTACCTATGTCTTTAAAGATCCATGAGTCACCAGTGGCACAGGGAATATGTAAAACCTCTGCCTCCTTACAAAGCGTATGTTGACTACCATGAAAATTCACTGCTACCACATCACCTTCTTTTATTCCATCACTACACATCTTTGAGTTTGGTTAGAAGATATTCGACAAGTTCTTTTGGACCGAACATTACATCGACACCGTTATCCAGCCCAATCATTTCCTGTGCCTCACGTATGTCGGCTTTCATTTGTTCATTCTCGGTTTGTAGTCGTTCTCGGTCTTCGCAACAATCAGTTGCGACTATCGTCCAATCACGTTCTGCCTTTCTTGCACGGTCAACTTCAGTCCGCAGGCGTTCGATCTTAGCATTCCTAACTTCTATCATGTCGTTCCTGCTTTCTACTGCACCTTTCCATAAAGTCGCTTCTGCTTCTGCTTCTGCTTCCTCCAGATTGGCCCGTAGGCGGGCGATCTCGGCGCAGTCAAGCGGATCATGGGCTACACGTATTGGATAATCGGGCCTGTGAAATTTTGTATTCACGCCGCATTTTGGACATGGTAAGTCACTCATAGCCGGGTCCGGTTATGGGCGTGATTGCTTCGCCGCCCAATTCAATTCGTTCAGCGTTCCAAGACGTGATCCGGTCTATAACGATCTGAATGTCGCGCTCGGACTTGTAGTTGAATCCGCATAGTTCAAAGACCCGCTGTAGATCGCCCCGCAGGCGCTCGATCTCGGCGTCTTTTGCGCTGATTTCAGCAACGGCTTCACGTAACCAATCGTGAAGTTCGTCAGGGCTTGCCATGTCAATTTGATCCGGTATCTCACTCATCTTCGGGTCTGGTTCGTCATCACCCGGAGACCATTGTTGTTGTTCCTCTGCTGTTGGTGGTTCATTATATCTTGGCATCGTCGGGTCTAGTTGAGGGTTAATCTATTCATGAAGTAGTCTCACTTCTTCTACATTCGCAAACGGAATATATCCTGTTGATCTATCGGTATAATCAACTCGCACAGCATCCATATATCCAGCAGAACCAGCAATCAAGCAGGTTTCCATTTTCTCCACTCCATTCCGTCCCTCAAATATCGTGTATTGATTCGCATTGATTCGTATAACATGTAAACCGGGAGTAATCTTTTTTTCGTTACTCATCGTCTAATCTGGTTGTGAGTCACGTATCCTGTTGTATTCTTTCCTCATAAACTTCCTTTCTTCCTTGGAAAACCTCTTTCGATATCTTTTCCCCTGATCTATAAATGCAGGAATACTACTTATTCCATACCAATACAATACCTCTCGCATCCATTCTAATAGATCATTTTGTCTATCTGTAGACAGTTTACTCTTCTTCTTCGAAGATAAATATGATTTTAGACTCATCATTAAGTCCAATTAATGGATTATTACAGGCCACACCCACACAACAGTCTGTACTCCAAGCAGGACAGTCATCATCTTCACCACATCCGGGAAGAGCTAGAGAGATAACTGATGCTGGTACACCGGGATCTTGAGTTTCAGTAGGTGTAATCCCTACTGAGAGTAGTGCGATAAAACAGATGGCGATGAATTGTTTCATTAGTACGTTTGTTTAGGTTGCAGGAGTGTATAGTTAACACGCCCACCTGATAGAAGATATAGACGTGTGGGTAAATATTGTTCGTCATTTGTTGAACCAATCAGAATCACACGTTGGCATCCACCAGCAGGTGGAGCTACAGTTTGCTTGCACCATCCCCATTGATAGAAACATGTTGGACGTGAAGCCCATGTAACAATTGCATTTGACTTCCACCAAATACGTACTGGTGGATTGGTCGATTCAGTCTTACTCATTGATATTGGATCAACTGTCGGAGGATCACATACCGAGAAGTGAATTTCCCCATTGTCCTTAACATACAGGAAACTCAGGTACGGATGTCCATTACCAATCTTCCCAAGTGCATCTTCAGGTTCGATAGAAGTGATTGGAGTAGACTCAAACTCTGTTGAATCACAAGCAAGACTAACAAGAACTATCCATATACCTGCTACCATAAGAGCTAACCAGATCATACGACCGATAGTTTTCTCACTCATCTTTTACTCCGGTTTTAGACTTCACACTTTGTTCATCAAGTAAGTCTGCTATTCTTCGCAGATTTGCCGTATAAGTTGATACCCTATCCGTCCCACGATCCATTAGACAATCAGTTGTCATTGACATAACAAGCTCCAAATGCTTTTGTTGCTTGTTGTCCGGGGTCCATTGTTTACTCATCTCTTGCGTTATCATAAGCTTCAGTAGCTGAATTGAAAGGACCATTTGAAGTACTGTCAGGAAGACCTCCGGGATGACAAGCCCACCAGAACCATCCTACTTTATCCCAAGTTGAAATCACATCATCAACCATGCTCTGATCAATATGAAATACCTCAAAAGAACCATATTCAGTCTCTGTATGTGAATCATAGAACTTGTGATATCCAGCATATGGGGTACTATTTGCAATTGCAAATGAAACAGCAGCAAATACTCCCAGTCCAATGATTGCAGCTATCACGAAGAAGGTTTCCATGTTAGTATTAGTTTGAAGATTTACCCTTTTCATTAGCTTCGTCCACCATCTTCTTTATATCCTCTAAGATGTTAGAATCTCCTGCATTTGCCCAACTACCACCCAAAGAAATTACTGGAGATCCCTCTCCGAGTTCAAATTCTCTTTGAATGTAATCATCAATTAGTGACTGTGCATATTCCCAGATACATTGCATAGTCTGAAAAGCTTTGGTAGGATCAGGATCTTTACCGTCATTCAGTTGAGCCTTTATGAATCCAGCACCACATATACCTAGAGCACCAAATAGTATTCTAGTAAGATGAATTACTCCTACTGCTGGTGCTATTTTGTTTTCACTAAGTACATCAAATATGGCTTTATGAACAACTTCTACTTCGTTGGGATTATCTAATATTTGGAGCTTGGCAAGACTCATCACTAGGGCTATACCAGTCTTTACTTCATGTTTTTCTTCTTCACTTAAGGTTCTCATTTAAAACTCCAAGACTATATGATTGAATGCTTTTCTTTCAACACACTGTACTCTTTCCTTCTTCTATTCATCAGGTAACTCATTAGGACAATCTTCATCCCATCTCTTCTGTGTCCTTATATGAGGAACTAGAGCACCCATATCTCCACACTCAATCTCTGCTTTCCTTAATGCAAACTCTTCTACTCTCTTATCATCCCAGTGTTTAGGAACACACACTTGCATGTCAAGAATACCCCACCTCAATATCTCAGGTTCGTTGATCTGACGTTTCATTGTGATGACTCTCTGCTGTTCTTAGTTTATCCCTGATCTTCTCAAGATGATCTCCATAGATCCTGTGGATAGATTTGTTTTGACCCCAACCCATCCTCTGGGGATAAGCAAATTGTATCATATCTTGTGCTATCATCCTAGAGGATTCACAGATTCCTTCAAGTCTTCTGATTTCTTTATGAGCTATCTCTCCTTCTTTTTCATAGAGCTTTGTAAGAAGTAGGAAACTCTCAACCAAAGTCCTCTTCGTTTCCTTTGTCAATTCCTTCCTTGCTTCTTCTTCACCCTCTGGTAGTGGGATTATCTTTGCAGTTTTGAGTTCATCCAATAACTTACTCATATTGATTCTCCTCTAGTGTATCTTTTAAACTCATCTCTAAACTCTGATACCTCATTGAACATATTCTCAATGTAAAGATTGGTTGATTCCAGATATCTCTCAACTCCATAGTCCCTAAAAATCAGATAGAACAGAGTACCTGCTTGTATTACTGCTATGAATCCAAGAACACCTATAATAATACCCATTAGTCTCCTCCTAATGCTTTCTTTTCTTCATCCAAATCTCTATTCAGTGCATCTAATGATGTAAACTTCTGAGGATATCTTATCTTAAGCTTGTGTATATTCTTCTTCCTCACAACTCCAATATTTATATTAAACATAGAGCACAATTCAGACAACTCCTCAGTAAAAAGGACTACAAGATTATAAAACTCATCAGACTTAAAACTCGGACTACCATAAAAGAGACGTTTTTTCACTGCATCTAAAAGATCTGTTGCTCTTCTATGTAAAGGACCTACAGTCCATGCAAGATGCTCTGCACGAAACATGGATAGGTGTCTCCTGATATCTTTTATCCCTGATTCTCTGATGATCTCCACATTCATAGGGATTCCTGATGTGTAGTCAAGAACTGCACAATACCAGAAAATATCACCTATTTCCTCACGTACATTACGCATATCATCTTGTATTACAGCACCACTCAACTCTCCAATCTCAGTGTTGATACCAATAACGGCGTGGATTATGTCCCACTCCATCTGATCTGGTGTTATAATTGCTTCACTTGAAGCTAGAGTTCTCAAAGCTAGAGGTATGTACTCTTCTCTTGTCATACAATAGTCTCTATTTTAGTTAACTTTGCTTCTATCCTGTCCAATATTCCCTCTATGGAAATACCAATACGATGTAGCTCTGCAAGTTTTCCCACTGGTTCCTCTATTTTTTCAGCATCCAGTGACTCTTCCTCAGGCTCAGGACCAAAAGCATTTGAGAGTATTCTACCTAACCTATCCTCAACTCTACTTACATCAGAAAGTATACTCTTCTGTCCATTTAGAATTTTCTCCAGTGCTGAATCTTGTCGTCCTTCTTTCATTGTCTTTGCTGCTTCTGTCAAACTCATAATAACCTCATGTTCTAAACTCATCACAATTCTATTTATCCAAATGTTCCTTCCTGTACAGGAAAGGGAAACCCATCAGTCTCAAGCTCTTCTAACAACTCCACGGGTATCAACTCCACTGTACTTTCATACTTCTTTTCCTCATTCTGTATCGTTGTTATATCTACTCCACCTTTCACCATCTCAAACACCTGTCCAAGAGCATCAACAACGACTCTCCGGGTACTCCCTCTGATCCTTACGTTTAGTTCCATTTCTTGTTCTATTGTTTCCATTACGGACCCTCTTAATTAAAAATGCCTCCCCCTACACAAGCCTAGTCCGCAAGAGAGGGTCTGTTATGTACCTGACGTGACACAGAAGACTACTCTCTCACTTGTATAAAGGGAGGCAACTCGGAATTTCAAGAAAAGTAGGAATAAGCGATACTAACTTAAACCCTGATCTGACTTTAAGAGACGTTACCATCTCTATGTACACTTCTATTACTAGAAGTATCAGATCACCTACAGCTTTTACTGAGCTTCAACAGGACCTTACCATACGCCTGATAATTACTTACGTTCGTACCATGTCATCTGTCGATACAAAGAGAGCCACCGCTCTCACCACGAGATACTACTAGCTTTCCTTCTTCCTCTGGCTTGCGACCATTAGAAGCCACCATATCTCAGATGGATAAGTAGGCTTTTAGCGCACAGTCCTTCAGTCTTTCGCTTGTTATGTTATTCATCCTTAATGAATATCCAGATTACAGGTCTGGTGCTACATTTACGGACGTAGCCCACGTTATAGCGAAACTAGCGGGTTGGCAGATGTGCTGAAGAGTCGGCTTCATACCTTTTGGGTACAGCGTACCGAACACCTCCCTGCTTTCTCTTGGGGGGATACTAACTCTCTACAACTTTACGGCACCGAAGTACCTATCACCCATCCTTTTCAGATGTAACGATGAATCATTGCTTTGTGAATCCAGCATTAACAACCCCCTAGTTGATCACACCAGAAACCCTTCCGCTTCTTATTGAGACTTTCGCCTCTCAATCTGCCCCCGCATAGGACAGATCGTACAGTCACTTAGTTAACACCAGTGAGGCCCTAGCTAGTACGACTCTACGATAACAGAACTCCTTTCACTCACGTCCTATTACTTCCCAAGGTTGGTTTTCATAGGGCGGCAGTCGAGTATTTCACCTCTCTTCTGCTTTATCCCGGTTGCCCGGTTTATCTAACGACGGGAAGGCCGCCGATCCATCCACTGTCTCCAGTTCAATTGGGTTAGATCTCTAGAATGGACAAGCCAAACTTCTTCTAACCACCCCTTTAACAGTGATGTAATATCTAAACAATCTTTCAAAGAACAAATGTGTAGCAAGTTCTCTTCTCGCCGGATACTCAGGGTCCATCACCCTTGTCTGAAACAAGAAGAGAGTATAATTCTGATGTCCTTCCCATCTGGTGTACTGTCTTGTTATGTACACAGAGGCCAACCACTTGCAATAATTGGCAACCCCGTTACGCATCCATCTGATCAGACTCTCAGATAGAGGAGGTCAACGGAGACCACAGCCTGTTTGGATCAGCTTGGTTAACACTAATCACCATGATCTCAGCCCAACTTATCTAATACTACAACGTAAGGCATCCCACCGGGAAGTATACTCCACATCTCTTTAGGCATTTGCCACCTTACTTTACCAATACCTAAACCAAGAACAAACAAGTGTTCCATATTTCTGTGTTCACCCCATTGAGTACCATCCTTGGTCATACAAGCATTGAGAAACGACCACCCACCACCTTCACTTTGTTGAAACTGTGTTGGGAGTTGACTAAGTAGAGCAATGATTTCATCCTTATGTTCTTGGAGACGCTCAGAATGGAAACTAAAATTGTTTACGACACCCTCTACTATAACAAGATCCTCATTAAGCTCATCTTCTTTGGATAGACAATCCATGAGAATCTCATCTACCCTTGTTGCAGTTAGTTCAATTGTTTGTTCTTCCATTATTCTCATATTGTGTTTATTAAAGAATAAATGGTCAGGTTCTCCTTATTGTCGCAACCGCATTCTGCTTTGACTATGGAGATTCTGCTATAATTACGGTGATACCCAACCATTGAAGCCATGACGGGATTCGAACCCGTGAACTGTCGGCTGCGCAACACATAGTTACCGACCGATAACCACCAAGACGCTCTAGCATACTGCGACTATTCTAACTTCATGGCTTACAGGTCTATTCACTATTCTCCATAGACCAAGGAACATCTCAATTTCACCTTACGCATCAAGATCATGCTTTCTCTTTCAAGAAGGGGGCTTTAAGGTCCCCCGCATGGTGTCACCTCTTATATTTGTTGACTAACTGCATATCTCACCGCTTCGTTAGCCTTCAAGCATGACGCGATGAGATGCTACTCTAAAAACTTAACTTACCATATCCATACATTTTTGGTAAGCCATTCGTAGGCTCATCCCACCCTTCGATGAGATATACTGCGAAGACTCCCTTAGAAGTCTAAGTACGGACCTACGCCCTTCGATGAAGATAATGTCCTATACGGACACTACCCATCTATTCAGCGCCATCTGGTGCGATTGCACACTGAACGAACATTTCAGGGCACCACCCTTCCTGTTCTGGAATATCTACACTCAAGGAAGAACTAAGTCAACCTCAAGATTATCATCAATTCAAAGAACTCTCCCCCGCATCACAGCGAGTTGCAGGACACGCAACCACAATCAGGTTCAGTTAATTGTAAGCCGTGACACGGGGAAGAGAAATGTAAGAAATGTATACGAGTCCGTCAAGGAAAACTTAACGAATCTCGCAACGTTTTTAAGCCACCTTTTGTGGCTCATATGCTTGTGGGTGAATGGGATGTGGAGAAAGACCTTTTTCCACTCTGACTACGTTTGTACGTTTCATGCATTCTTCACAGATTGGCTCCTTCTCCCCTTCGATCCTGATGCTTGGAACAAAATCAGCGTTGAAGCTGAAGATATTCTTACATCCGTAACAGTATCCCGTTACGAACATGTATGCCATAGGCTATACCTCTTGAAGTTTACAGTAAGCGTACATCTGATCGAAGTCATTGATCGTAGCTTCACGAACAGTGAAAGTCACCATATGGATTCCCTTCTTTGTTGTGTTCTCCTTCTTGATCTTCTCAAAGTTGTTCTTCAATACTGATAACTCGTGTTCATCAAGAAGAGCTAGTGAGATGAAATCTCCATCTCCCCAATCAGCTTCTCCTCCTGTGAGTTCACTACGAAAGATGAAGTAAAGCTTCTTTCCGGGTAATACACTCATCCATCCTCTCCGTATTTCTTCCTGAAAGCCTCAACTCCAGCCTGTGGTCTTTTCGTCCACGTCTCTTCCACATCAAGAAGGTTTGAACCCCCTATCTTCTGACTTTCCCACACCTTGTGGCTTCCTTTCTCTGTAGGAAAACCTTCAGGAAAGAAATCAGCTAGGAGAGACACTGTGATCTTCTCCTTCTTCATCTCAAAGAGCTTATGGAATGTCCATGCCCACATCACGGCTCCACCCGGACTCTGAGTGAGGAGTCCAATCAGCAGTAACGAACCACTGTTGAATTGAGTATCTGGACTGAATGCTTCCAGTCTACCTGCTGCAATTGCAGCTATAGGAACATGTGCTTTGATCTCCTCAATCTCTGCAAACTCTTTCTCTTCCAAGTCTGCAAATACGAGCTGTGCGAAATACCCCATGAGTTCACGACTCATTGGCTGTATCATTCCTTTTCCTCTTACAATGTCGAGAAAAGTCAAACACTCCATCGTCTGTGGCGGTCGCAACGGTTCCTCAATCATTTGTTACCTCTCATTTCATCTTGTTTCATTCGATTGTGAGCAGTTATTGCAGTTTCTACTGCATCTCTGAGATTACGTATTTGGTTAAAGGTGAAACCAACAATAGCTGTTGATTCTGTATCATTCACGATGAAGTAACCTGAATCGCCTCTGACTTCAAGGGTGAAATCTTTGTGTGATCTCCCTCTTGTCTGAACGGTTACTTCTACATCATCTGATGACGTAGATACTCTTGTTGCTACTCCCATTAGTTTTCCTCTTTCTTTCTTGGAATGTGCCAGAGACCGATTGGTGTACCAATCACGCCTTTGATAAGACCTATGCTCTTACGGTATCCGATTTCAGCATAGATAAGTTCCGCCCAATCATCCATAGTCTTACATCCGTGTGGACCGGGATGACCACCATAGAAGCCAACACCAAGTGCATTCCAAACAGAGAGAAGAAACTCCTCACTCATGTTGTCAATCACCTTCTGTGCTGGACTCTTGATGTACTCCTTGTAAGCCAAGTTGAGCTTATCAATGACTTCTTGCTCTGCATCTATCTCTGGGCGTAGAAACAGATACTCTTGTATCCTGTGATTCCAGATCTGCCACTTTGCTTCGTCAGAGTCTGAATATGTCCACCTGATTGCACCGTGGATGAGCACATTAGGTCCCAGATTGAAGAATTGTATCCCTGACAGTTCTGTGGGATCTGGGTCACACATCTGTATGTGATCAGGGATGAAGTTTCGTGGATCGTGGTTCATGATGGCTGTCTCAGGTTTGAGTGACCATCCCAATAAAGGGACAGTGTGTAAGTCGTTAAAGATCAAAAGGTTCGAGTGTTTAGCTAAAACTTCACACCCTTTTTCGTGAACCAATCTCAAGCTGGTGCGTACTCGGTCGAGTAATTGACTGGAGCGACACGAGAGCGAGAGGGGATAGCTATAAGAAAAAAGAGGAGGAAGGCTTAATGTCTCCCTCCTCTTCTCGTCTTTACGGTCCACCTCAACGTCTCAACTAAACTCTTTGTAAACTTCGTGGTATGTTTGGTGCTTGAGATAGATTGTAACATCCCAAATGAAGGTCAACTCGGGATTGGTGCTCACACCCTCTTATTGTGAGTCTATGAACATCTAATCCCAAGCTGCCTTCACCCTCCTGAGACAACATCGTTGGGCACCTATCCCAGAGTCGAACTAGGAACTATGGAGGCCAACCCACAGTCTGAGACCTGAGTTAGACCACACCATTTTAGGTGCATATCTACCTTCTCAATAGGGCCATTTGTATGTATTGGCCTTGTATTCCTGTTGTTGTTG
>Ga0255048_10000026_pt1 | contig 93632 bp, 73 predicted proteins | sample JV7_2_2_MG_FD_183619 | JGI IMG/M metagenome (GOLD analysis project Ga0255048, IMG submission 183619) | Seawater microbial communities from Jervis Inlet, British Columbia, Canada - JV7_2_2 | ecosystem: Environmental > Aquatic > Marine > Inlet | place: Canada: British Columbia | collected 2016-10-06 | reverse complement strand
GCTTACAAGGACCTGGCTCCGCCATGGAAAGAATTACTCAATTACTACCAGCGATTGGAAGATGCGCGCATCAAGTATCAACAGTTGATCGAACGATTTGACCCACCCAACATGTTCCCCGAAGGGATAATGACATCAAGCCTGGAGGGCGGTACAGCTTTAAGCGGGGAAATCGTCGCCTCCAATTTGACGTTCGAAGAAGACGAAGGCACCAGGACACTGGAAAACGCGGGGTTTTCTTTTGGCATGCAGGAGCATGTCGCTATCACGGGCCGTCCGGGAGGGCCCAAGTCCGCCGTTGCAAAGTTAATTGCTCGACAGCTCACACCGACCAACGGATCGATATCAATCGGCGGCATCGACCTGACGACCCTGCCCGAGCACGTTACCGGACGTCAACTGGGATATGTGGATCAGGATGCCTACATAAGGTCAGGAACGATAAGCGACAATCTATTCTATGGCCTGAAACATCATCCACAGGGCGAAGTCGACACCTCCGAAGCAGCCCTGCACGATCGCCAGGAGTCCGAGTTGTCGGGAAATAGCCCACACGACATAAACGCAGACTGGATTGATCAGAAAATTCTCTCCAGCGGTAATGGCGGTGAGCTTTTACAACGGGCCATGCAGGCGTTAAGCGCGGTCGGTCTCGAAAGCGATATCCTATCCATCGGCATTCGCAGCACCATCGACCCTGAGACACATCCGAAACTTGCCAGAAGTATTCTACAGGCCCGAAACCTGATACAGGAACGCATGAAGTCCAGCGATTTTGAAGGGCTGGTGGAATCATGGGATCGTGACCGTTATAACGAAAATGCGTCGGTTGCTGAAAACATCCTGTTTGGAACCCCGGTTGATGACAGCTTTGATATAGAGGCGTTGGGTAAGAATGAACATGTTCTGGCTGTGCTAGGCAAGGTTGGACTACATGATGAATTCGTCGATATGGGACGCAAAGTAGCCGCCCTGATGGTGGAGTTATTCCGGGATTTACCACCCGGGCACGAGTTTTTTGAGCAGTTCAGTTTCATTAGCGCCGATGACTTGCCCGACTTCCAGATTATCCTCAACGTATCCGCCAGCGACGGGGTCCTGGCGCTTAGCGAAAAACAGCGCGTGCAGCTACTCCAGCTTCCTTTCAGGCTCATCCGTGCTAAACACCGCCTCGGTTTAATTGAAGATGAAATGGAGAAACGTCTACTTGAGGCCCGCAAAACCTTCGAACAGGATCTTCCATCCGCTATGCTCGACAAGATTTCGTTCTTTGCCCCGGACGCCTACAACCCCGCAAGCAGTGTTTTGGACAACGCACTATTTGGAAAAATTAATGCGAGTCACTCAGATGCCACGGAAAAAATTCAACAGCTGGTCGCTGCAATCGTCGATGAGCTGGATCTCAGGCTTCCCATCCTGGAAGTCGGGCTTGGTTTCGAAGTCGGGATTTCAGGGCGTCGATTGTCTGCCACGCAACGACAGAAACTGGGCATTGCCCGAAATCTGGTCAAAGATCCCCGGCTGTTTATCGTCAACGAGGCTACCGGCGTACTCGATTCCACATCACAGTCATCCGTTTTCGACGCGATCAAGCATGCGATGACGGATCGTGGGCTGGTCTGGGTCAATGACGAGATCTCGGACCCGACACAGTTTGACCGCATGTTTGTGGCCGAGGCCGGAAAAGTTAAACAAGTATTGGTTCAGGCAGATGGCGAACTACCGGACATAGTAGAGACCGAAACTACAGTTGATACCAGCGAGGTGGGTACCGACACGGAATTACTGGCACACATTCCGTTCTTTGCCGGGCTTGATCGTTCCAGGCTTAAACTTCTCGCTTTTACCAGTGAACGGCAAACGCTGGAAGTGGATGAAGACCTCATTCGGCAGGGTGAAAAGGGTGAAATGGCATTCGTCGTAGTAGATGGCACCTTCAGTATTATTGCAGAAACGCCGGAAGGACGGGTGAAGATTTCCGACATCGATAGAGGTGGCGTTATCGGTGAGCTGGCATTGCTGTGCGAAGCACCGAGAACGGCGACTGTAAAAGCCAACGAACGATCGACTGTGCTGAAAATCGACAAGGACGTTTTTATCCAGTTAATCAAGGACAATTCTGCCGTTGGCGAGAATCTCTCTCATATCCTCGCAACCAAACTGGTAAAAATGATGAATTCGATGAATTCGAGCTATGAACCCTATGACCCGAATTCCTAGCCACCGAACCGTACCCTGCTTATGAATTACATAATTACGACCGCATTCAGGAATCAACCTTACTACCCGCTTACACGCTGGTGTAAGCAAGTTCGCCAACTGATCGCGCATTGTGAGCCAGTCACGTTATCTGGAGATTTCACATGAGTAGCCTACTGGATGTCCGTAATCTTGGGGTCAGGTTTCACACCCAGTCCGGCGCCATTGACGCAGTCAGCGATGTCTCGTTCAAGATATCTGCGGGCTCCACGCTAGCCATAGTCGGTGAATCAGGATCAGGAAAATCTGTCACCGCGCAAGCTATCATGGGCTTGTTGCCTCGTGTAGCAGAGATCACTGCCGGCGATATTGTTTTCGCCGACCCTGCCAAAAATGGCAGGCTTACCAATATCGCTGCGTTGGACCCGGAGAGTTCCGATATGCAACAAATTCGTGGCGGACGAATTTCAATCATTTTCCAGGAGCCAATGACGTCCCTGTCACCGCTTCACACCATAGGCGACCAGATCAGCGAGACACTTCTCCTGCACCAGGATACCTCAAAGCAGGACGCAAAGGCTCTTTCCATTGACATGCTGAAACGTGTCGGATTTCCGGACCCGGTGCGCTCATTTGACAGCTATCCGTTTGAGCTTTCAGGCGGATTGCGTCAGCGGGCGATGATTTCTATGGCGCTGGTGTGCCGACCCGCATTGTTGATTGCCGACGAGCCCAGTACAGCGCTCGATGTGACAATACAGGCCCAGATTCTGAAACTGATCAAGGATTTGCAACAGGAACTGGGAATGGCTGTGCTGATCATTACACATGACCTTGGCGTGGTTGCCAACATGGCGGACGAGGTCGTGGTTGTCTATAACGGCCGTGTCATGGAGAGCGGAAGCACCGGGGACATTTTCGCCAGGCCTGAACATCCTTATTTAAAGGCGCTTCTCAAAGCGATCCCTCACTTTAATATGAAGGAGGGTGAGCGGCTAGTTCCACTCCGGGAAATCGAGCATCAGGCAGGCGATCTACTGCGCAATACCGACGCTGCGGAGCAGGTTGGTAATGATGTACCCATTCTATCGGTCAGGAGCATATCGAAGAGTTTCCTGAACCGATCGGAAAAAAGCCTGCTCAGGTCTTCTGAAACATTAGGTCCTGTTCGCGCAGTCGATGATGTCTCGTTCGAGATCAAGCGCGGGGAATGCCTGGGCCTTGTCGGTGAGTCCGGATGCGGAAAAACCACCCTGTCTAAAATCATCATGCGCAGCGTTGACCCGGATCATGGAGAGATTATTTTCAATGATCGTGGCAACAATACCGACCTATTAAACCTTGACGATCTGGCGATGATCCCGCTTCGGCAGAAAATTCAGTATATCTTCCAGGACCCGTTCGGTTCTCTCAATCCACGCATGACGGTTCATGATTTGCTCAGCGAACCCCTGGTGATTCACGGGATTGGCGATGCGAAATACCGCAGCGAGTTTGTACAGGAATTAATGAACCTGGTTGGCCTCAACCCCCGCTGGTTAAATCGTTATCCGCACAGTTTTTCGGGTGGCCAACGCCAGCGCGTGGGCATAGCAAGGTCGCTGGCGCTCAAACCCCGGTTAGTCATTTGCGATGAGCCTGTATCCGCACTCGATGTTTCAGTTCAGGCACAAATACTGAACCTGCTCAAGGATTTGCAGGAAGACCTGGGGCTTACCTACCTGTTTATATCGCACAACCTGGCCGTGGTCGATTACATAGCCGACAGGATCGCGGTGATGTGTGCCGGCCAACTTGTGGAAGTCGCATCCCGTGAGGACCTGTTTCGTAACCCGCTGCATCCTTATACCAGGGCACTCGTATCAGCGATTCCCTACGCTGAACCCGATCATCCGCTGGATTTTGATGCGTTGATGGAGGGGCAGGCCTCGATTCCTGATCGCTGGCCCGATCCGTTTGGCCCCCGCGGAGATATTCCTACTCCGCTGCTGGACACCGGCAGCGGACACTTAATCCGGGCCTATGATCTGCCTTCTGGTGATGGGGTCATCGCATGAGACGCCTTTTTCCGGTTCATGGTCTATTGGGCTTGCTAGTGATACTGGCACTGGCCAGTCCGCCTGGTTCTCGCCCGGCGATGGCGCAAGACATCCCACTAATAGAAACACCGGTCTTTGCTGATCGCGTAGCATCAGGCGCAATGCCCCCTGTAGCCGATCGGGTACCAACCGACCCGTCGGTTGCCGAGATTAATGCCCTGGGGCGTCATGGCGGCCAGATGCGTCTATTGATGGGGCGGGCCAAGGACATTCGGTTACTGGTCGTCTACGGCTATGCCAGGTTGGCAAAATATGCACCTGATTTGAGTATTCAACCCGATATTTTAAAGGATATTGTTGTTCGGCAAGGACGAGAATTTACGCTACACCTTCGGCGAGGTCACAGGTGGTCAGACGGTCAACCTTTCACCGCAGAAGACTTCCGTTTTTACTGGGACGACGTCGCCAATAATGAAGAATTGTCTCCAACCGGGTTACCTGCACTGATGAAGATTGGTGGCGAAGCACCAGTTTTTGAGGTCATCGATGATGTTACCGTGCGCTATACCTGGAGCCGACCGAATCCGTATTTTCTGTCATTGCTTGCGCGGGCCAGTCCGTTTTATCTCTACCGCCCGGCGCACTACATGAAGCAATTTCATGCCACCTACCAGAATCCGGAAAAACTCACCGGGTTGGTCAAAGAGCACGGGCAACGTAACTGGGTTTCACTCTTACTTAAGCGCGGGCGACAATATCGAAATAATAACCCCAAGCTTCCGACTCTTCAGCCCTGGGTGCTCAAGACCAAACCACCCGCGGAACGCTTTATTTTCAGGCGTAATCCCTATTACCACCGTATCGATACCAATGGCCGTCAGCTACCCTATGCCGATGAAGTCGCGATCACGATTGCCAGTGCCAAGCTGATCCCGGCCAAGGCAGGCTCTGGTGAAGCCGATCTACAAGCGCGATCGTTAAATTTCAGCGACTATACTTTTTTGAAACAGGGTGAAAACCTGAACAATTATACGGTTCACCTGTGGCATACCGCAAAAGGCGCACACATGGCCCTGTTTCCAAACCTGAATACAACTGATCTTGTATGGCGAAAGTTGTTCAGAAATGTAGACTTCCGGCGGGCGCTTTCAATGTCCATCAATCGTCATGAAATTAACCAGGTGATTTATTTCGGGCTTGCCTATGAATGCAATAATTCCCCACTCCCGCAAAGCCCCTTGTTCAATGAGGAGTATTCTAAAAGATGGATTGATTTCGATCTTATAGCGGCAAACCGGCTGCTAGATGGCCTCGGATTAACCGAACGTAACAACCGGGGCATTCGCCTATTGCCGGATGGTCGCCCAATGGAAATAATCGTTGAAACGGCGGGTGAAGATACCGAACAGGCTGACGTTCTTGAACTGGTCCACGATAGCTGGCTGCAAGCGGGTATCAAGATTTACACAAAACCGCTGCAACGCGAAGTGCTTCGCAACCGGGTATTTGCTGGTACCACCCTTATCTCTGTATGGTTTGGTCTTGAAAACGGCATCCCGACCCCCGCCACAAGTCCAGGCGAGCTGGCTCCCACCAACCAGCAACATTTTCAGTGGCCCAAGTGGGGGCAATACTACGAGACCAATGGCAAGGCCGGCGAGCAAATTGACATGGCAATCCCCCGACAGCTGGCAGCTTTGAATGAATCCTGGATGATGGCCCAAGACGATAATACACGCCGCGAAATCTGGGAGAAGATGCTCGATCTCCATACCAATTATGTTTTCTCCATTGGCCTTACCGCTGGCGTACGCCAGCCAGTCGTGGTCAGTAACCGCCTGCACAATGTGCCAACGGAGGGCATTTATAACTGGGATCCCGGTGCACATTTCGGCATCTACCAACCGGATACCTTCTGGTTTGACGAGTTGCCCCAAGCAACAGGTACTGGAAGCTAGGAAATGCTTGATTACCTCATCCGCCGCACGATTACGATGATATTCACTCTGGCAGTGACCAGTGTATTGATATTTATCATCATTCATTTGCCTCCCGGGGATTATCTGAGCACCTATATCGCCGAGCTACAAAGTCAGGGTGAGATGGTCGATAACGAGAAGATCGAATTTTTGCGTCGCCAGTATGGTCTGGATAAGTCCATGCCGGAACAGTATTTCACCTGGGCAACTGGCCTGTTACAGGGGGATCTGGGGTATTCCTTCGAATACAACCTACCGGTTAGTGAGGTTGTGGGCGACCGGCTGCTCCTTTCTATGATACTGAACTTCACCACCATCATTTTTATCTACCTGGTGGCTTTCCCGATCGGCGTCTATTCAGCCACTCACCAGTACAGTTGGGGCGACCATGGACTGACCTTTATCGGCTTTCTCGGTCTCGCCACACCAAATTTTCTGCTGGCGCTGATTATGCTCTACTTTGCCAACGTCTGGTTTGGAACGTCGATTGGCGGTTTAATGGACCCACAATACCTGGACCAGCCCTGGTCCATCGATAAGGCCTGGTCGGTTGCCGCCCACCTATGGGTTCCGGTTGTCGTCATTGGTACCTCCGGTACCGCCGGTATGATACGACGCTTACGGGCCAATTTGCTGGATGAGCTTCAGAAACAGTATGTTGTCACCGGTCGTGCCAAGGGCTTGCCACCAGGAAAGCTGTTGATCAAGTATCCACTGCGAATGGCGCTCAATCCATTCGTCGCAGATATCGGAAACTTGTTACCCCAGGTGGTATCAGGATCCGTCATCGTATCCGCGGTCATGTCATTACCGACCACAGGTCCAATGTTGCTTAGCGCACTTCAGAGCCAGGATATGTACCTTGCAGGGTCATTCCTGATATTCCTCGCTGCATTGACGGTCGTTGGCATGTTTGTATCCGATGTGTTGTTAACCGTGCTTGATCCGCGAATTCGACTGACTGGAGGCGCGAAACGTTGAACCAGCCAATACCTCATTACGTCAACCAGGATCCATTTGATCCCTATTCGATTGAAGCGCTGACGCCTGAGCAGGAACGGTACTACATGGCATCGCAGTGGAAGATGATCTGGTGGCGCCTTAAGAAGCATCGTCTTGCTGTCACCTCCGGTTTCATTTTGATCTTCATGTATACATCTGCCCTGATCGTGGAAATTATGGCGCCATATAATCTGCACACAAGAAATACGGATTTCATCTATGCGCCGCCCCAGGCGATACATTTATTCCACGATGGCTCCTTCGAAGGCCCTTTCGTTTATGGACTGGACTACCACCTGAATATGGAAAACCTGAAACGAGAGTACACGAAAAACTCCAATAAGATTGACCATATCCGCTTTTTTTGCCTTGGTGACTCCTACTCATTCTGGGGGTTGATCGACGGCAGTTTCCATCTGATATGCCCATCGCGCGACGGCACCATGTTTCTGTATGGTACAGATCGTCTGGGCCGGGACATGTTTTCACGGATACTCTATGGCAGCCGTATTTCACTCACCGTTGGCCTGATTGGCATCGCGTTCAGCTTCTTGTTGGGTATTTCCATTGGCGGGGCCGCCGGGTATTTTGGTGGCTGGGTAGACGCGACGGTTCAGCGGGTGATCGAGGTACTTCGCTCACTGCCCGAGTTGCCCTTGTGGATGGCATTATCCGCGGCTCTCCCTGTCACCTGGAGCCCAATTTTAGTTTTTTTCGGCATTACCATCATCCTCGGCCTGCTGGATTGGCCCGGCCTCGCCCGTGCTGTGCGTTCGAAGTTACTTGCCCTGCGAGAGGAAGACTATTGTTCCGCAGCAATATTGATGGGGGCGTCGCCTAAGCGGGTTATCGCCCGCCACCTGCTGCCCAATTTCACGAGCCACCTGATTGCCTCGGCAACGCTTTCCATTCCCGCCATGATCCTCGGCGAAACGGCGCTTAGCTTCCTCGGGCTCGGCCTTCGCCCACCCATCACCAGCTGGGGCGTCCTACTGGTAGAAGCGCAGAATATCAATGCTGTAGCACTTTATCCCTGGCTCATGCTACCCATGTCGGCAGTAATCGTTGTTGTACTGGCATTTAACTTTCTCGGCGATGGCTTGCGCGACGCGGCCGATCCCTATTCCTAAAGTACAGGAGGTTAATTATCGATAGTGTAGATTCTTACTGGCTGCTGGCGCCCGCGCACCGAGACTTCGCCGAGGGCCCTGAACTCGTATTCACCCGGCTCAATCAAGACTCGAGTTTGCTCTGAAATGATAATGCGCGTTCCATAGTCCTTGTTGAGTTGTTCAAGTCTTGCTGCCAAATTAACATTATCACCGTGAACCGTGTAACCGACACGATCCCCTGAACCGACCAATCCCCCAACAACAGAACCCGAGTTGATTCCGATACGCGTATTAAATGGTGTGCCGTCACCAAATAACGTACCTTCAAGCACCTGCTGAATGCCCAATGCCGCCTTTACCGCGTTACTGGCGTGATTTACGTCGGGTTTGGGCACATTAAATGTAGCCAGCACCCCATCCCCCTGAAATTGACAGATTACTCCACCACATTCATCGATGGGTTTCGAGATCAGAGTAAAGTACTCGTTTAGCGCCTCGATCAACTGCTCGGGTGCCAGCGTTTCACTAATGGTGGTAAAACCCTCGATATCGGTGAACAGTATGGTAGTCTCGTTCACCTCCCCCTTGCCGGTCGTCGCGCCTTCCTCTGACCGAATAACCTGTTGCGCCACCGCCTCGGGTACAAATCGTGATAAATCCCGGGCCGCACTACCTTCTATCACCGAATCAAACAATAATTTCCGCGCCCGGCGCAAGGCCAGTGCTAGTACTCCGGTTACAATCAGGATTGAAATAATCTTATCAAACTCGGCACCGATCAAAACGCTGTTAGAGGTCATGTACTCGATATAATTCCGCGTGATCATTGGATCGCTTGGGTCACTGAAAAGGACATATAGGACCATTAATATCCAGCCCACTGCCGCACTAAAACCAGTTGCGATGACAAAGCGCGGATCGAAATGTAGCGCCCGAATACTGATAAAAATAAAGACGTAGAGCAAGGTAGGTGCTTTTAGGTAAAACGATGCCGGTTGTTCGTATTGCAAATGAAAACTCCAGATCAGGCCCATTAACAATCCTATATCGGCAATAGCCGACAGATAAAGCATCCAGTCGGGCAATCGACGTTTAATCGCGAGCGTGAACCTGAGCAGGCTGAACAGTAGATAGGCACTGAGCACCCAGGGCACAGGAGCGAATGCCACATCGTCGGAAAAAGTTTTTGGTGAAATTATGTAAAGCAACCCGAAAATGGTAACGATCAGTAACTGAATCACACTGATTAGAACTTCACTACGCTCCTGCTGATCGCGAATTGCGATCTTCAAGCGTTCGGGCAATGCATCGCTGTAGTTTTTTAGTGCGGGAGGTTGATTTTTGATATTAGATAGAGAATCCATAGATTTAATTGTTTATCTGCCTGACAATGGGCTTTTTACCTGCACTGAGACAGCCGCGCCCCCGATTAATTCGATAGTGTATTTGTTTTTCTACCCCGAATATTCCATTTGATTTCAGTGCGTTTGGTATAAATTCAGTGTAGGCTGCAACAAAAATAAAATAAAGAGCGCTAAACATGACCGAGCGTCTGGATCACGCACGAATTCTAATTTATAGCCACGATTCTTTTGGCCTGGGGCACCTGCGTCGTTGCCGGGCTATTGCCCATTCCCTGGTTGCCTATTATAAAGGCGTGTCTGTGCTCATCCTTTCCGGTTCCCCCATTATAGGGAGTTTTGATTTCAAGGCACGGGTAGATTTCGTACGTATCCCGGGTGTAACCAAACTCAAGGATGGCGGATACACTTCACTCGGTTTGCACATCGATCTAGAACAAACCATGTCGATGCGCGAATCAATAATTTACCACACCGCGGCCAGTTTTAAACCGGACTTATTCCTGGTAGACAAGGAACCCACCGGCCTAAGGGGCGAGGTAGTGAGCACGCTGAGAATGTTGAGGGATGGGGGTACTGTCAACGTGCTGGGACTACGTGATGTAATGGACGAGGCATCTGCCTTAAAAGCAGAATGGGAACGCAAACAAGTACAGCCGGTACTGGAAGAGCTATACCACGATATATGGGTTTACGGGTTGAGGGAAATGGGCAACCCGGTCGAATCAATCGGATTGTCAGACATGGTAAAACAAAAAATTACCTACACCGGTTACCTGGATCGCGAATTGCCCAGCGATCGCAACTGGATTGCCCCGGTAAGTATAAATGATCCCTATATTCTGGTGACCGCAGGTGGTGGCGGCGATGGTGTCGAAATGGTCGATTGGGTGATTAGCGCGTACGAAACTGACTCGCGGCTGCCCTGTCGGGCAATTATTGTTACCGGACCATTCATGCAACTCGCACATCAACAGGAATTCCATGACCGCTGTGAAACCATTGATAAGGTTGAAATCATTAACTTCGATAGCCACATAGAACTGCTCATGTCGAAGGCGGTAGGAATCGTGGCAATGGGTGGCTACAATACCTTTTGCGAAATATTGTCGTTGGATAAACCTGCTCTGATCGTGCCACGCTCCGTACCTCGGCAGGAGCAGTCAATCCGGGCCAGCAGGGCGACAGATCTCGGCCTGGTTAGCATGATCGATCCGGACAGCGATCGCGACCCTGCAAAAATGGCGGCGGCCCTATATCGGCTTTCCGATCAAGCGCCTCCATCTGAAAATGCGATACTGGGTCTGCTTGACGGCCATGATAATGTCGCCGAGTTGATCCGTCTGCGTCTCGATACGCCGGTACCGATGGAAGCCTGATTGGATCCCCATCTGTCTAGATCGAAGCGCGAACAAGTTAATGTCTGCTAAGCCTCAATCTAATCTGAAAGCCTGGTTAATGCTACAACAGGAACTGGATTTATGGGCCGATTCGGGTAAAACAGCGACCTTCTGGTGGCGTGACGACGATGCGGTCGAGGAAACACCACAATTGCACCTACTAGACGTGCTCAGTCTAGAGATGAAAGTCCCGGTCTCATTAGCAGTAATTCCGTCGGGAATGCACCGATCGTTACCTCTGTATTTGCGTCAGCGGGATAACTTCATCGCGATACAGCACGGCTTCGGGCACCGCAGTTACGCGCTAAAAGGGATGAAGAAAATTGAGCTTGGTGGTGTTCGTTCTGACGATGATATTCAAAGCGATCTTGTCAGAGGTCGTTCACAACTCGACACTGCATTTGGAGAACAGTTTATCCCGGTATTGGTTCCACCCTGGAACCGCATCGAGCGCCGGGTTTATCCTGCATTGATCGGCGCAGGATTTTCGGGGGTATCGTCGATGTGGGCGCGGGAAACTGCCTACCCGGTTAAAGGATTATTACAGGTTAACGCCCACCTCGACCCGGTCGATTGGCGTCATGGTCGTGGATTTATCGGTGAGACCATCGCTATCGAGCAAATTCACCAACATCTGTCATCGCGTCGCCTGGCGGGTGGCGATATCGCAGAAGCAACCGGAATTCTGACCCATCACCTGGTCCAGAGTGATGAAGTCTGGGCATTTTGTCGGACCCTGTTTGAAACCCTGAACCGACATCCGGCAGTGCAATGGTTTGATGCTAGAAAGATATGGCTAACAAAATAGCTGAAGGGTGCCTCTATTAATCCCGGTAGTAATCCATATACCATTTTGCAAATAGTTCGAGACCCTGCTCTATGGATACTCGTGGGGAGTAACCGATCTCGCTTTGCAGAGGCCCGATATCCGCATAGGTGTGTTCGACATCTCCGGGTTGAAGGGGCAACATTTCCTTCGTCGTTGTTTTTCCGAATGCCTTTTCCATTAAGTCAATATAGTGAAGCAATTCAACCGGTTCGTTATTGCCTATGTTAAAGATCTTCCAGGGCGCACGACTGCTGGCAGGATCAGGATGTTTGCCCGACCAGTCAGGATTTCCCACCGGGATCCGATCTACACAATGTACCACGCCCTCGACAATATCATCGATATAGGTGAAGTCCCGTCGGTGTTTACCATAATTGAAAACCCTGATCGGTTCACCGGCAAGAATCGCCTTGGCGAACAATATTGGCGACATATCAGGCCGCCCCCAGGGTCCATAAACGGTAAAAAAGCGCAAACCTGTAGTCGGTAGCTGGTAAAGGTGGCTATAACTATGCGCAATTAATTCATTGGCTTTTTTAGTCGCCGCATAAAGTGAGACCGGGTGATCGACATTGTCCCCGGTGCTAAACGGCATGGTCTCGTTGGCACCGTAAACCGAACTGGAAGAAGCATAAACAAAATGCTGGGTGCCATTGTGCCGGCAACCCTCAAGCAGATTGGTAAAACCTACCAGGTTGCTATCGACGTAGGCAGAGGGATTCTCCAGTGAATAACGTACGCCGGCCTGGGCCGCCATATTAACCACTCGATCGAAATTCTGATCAGAAAATAATTCTTCCATGGCCGGGCGGTGTGCAATATCGATTTTGACAAATTCAAAATTAGTGGTTGATTCCAATTGCGCCAGGCGGGCCTGTTTTAACCCAACGTCGTAATAATCATTGAGATTGTCGATACCGACAACCTCGTCGCCGCGCTGGCAAAGTACTTTCGCAATATGATATCCAATAAAACCGGCGGCGCCGGTGACCAGGATTTTCATAGACCCTGATCTCGTGAAACCGACAATCCCCGGCCGATTCCGTAATAGGCGAAGCCCAGTTCTTTTACCTTGTGCGGATCGTATATATTGCGCCCGTCAAAAATTACCCTGTCGCCAAGCTTGTCGTGCAACTGGTCAAAATCAGGCGCCCAGAAATGCTTCCATTCGGTACAGATAATCAGCGCATCGGCACCCTCTAACGCGGCTTCCTTGGTTCCACACAATCGCAGATCATCCCTGCTGCCATAAATACGCTGAATCTCTTCCATCGCTTCCGGGTCGTAGGCCTGCACCCTGGCTCCGCGTTGCCAGAGTCCTTCCATCACCACGCGACTGGTGGCTTCACGCACATCGTCGGTCTGGGGCTTGAATGATAAACCCCATACGGCAAAGATCCTGGCACCCAGGCGTTCCGTTGCATTGGAATCGGAATAATGCTGGTCAATCAACTCGAGTAGGTGTCGTTTTTGCCGTTCATTGACGTTTTCCACTGCATCCAGAATTCGGCTAGGATAGTCCAGCGATTTTGCCGTGCGAATCAGCGCCTGAACATCCTTGGGGAAACACGAACCGCCATACCCGGCACCCGGATAAATGAAAGAATAGCCAATCCGGGAATCTGAACCGATGCCAAGACGCACCTCTTCGATATCCGCACCCATACGTTCCGCCAGGTTCGCCATTTCATTCATGAACGAGATTTTCGTCGCCAGCATACAGTTTGCAGCATATTTAGTAAGTTCGGCGCTGCGAACACCCATACTAATCACTTTATCGTGATTGCGATTAAATGGTGCGTATAACTCCCGCATCGTGTCTTCAGCTCTGACCGATGTGGTGCCGATTACAATACGATCTGGCCGCTTGCAATCGTTAACCGCGGCCCCTTCCTTTAAAAATTCGGGGTTCGAGACCACGTCAAATTCGTAGTCTACCTGCCGCTTATCAAGGCCTTTTTTAATTCTATCCTGGACCTTATCCGCCGTACCAACAGGCACGGTAGATTTATTCACGACAATTTTATAACCATCCATATGCAGTGCTATGGTTTCGGCGACCGCCAACACGTATTTCAAATCTGCGGAACCATCTTCATCGGGCGGCGTCCCCACCGCTATGAAAATAACATCGCTATCCTCGATCGCATCCTCGGCATCACAACTAAAGTGCAATCGACCCAGCGCAATACCCTCTTTCACCAGTGGTTCGAGTTGGGGCTCGTAAATAGGGATAATGCCATTGTTTAGATTTTCGACCTTTTCTGCATCGACATCGACACAGACCAGGCTGTGCCCAGCGTCGGCCAATACAGCAGCCTGAACCAATCCGACATAACCCGCCCCAAAAACCACTATTTTCATATTTCAATACACCCTGATCAAATCTACAAAGCCGTATACTATAGGCTAAACAACTGCCCAGTAATAATAATATGACAAATAATTTTTATGCTTTAGTCTACCTATTTTTAACTGAGGAGATCTGGGTGATCAAGTCTATAAAATGGAATCCGCGCTTCTGGAACCTTTAACTCATCTTGGCTACCAATCTTCGACAAAAACTATCTTTTGCTAATAGGCCACAAAAGTACGCTCCTGTAATTTTGGGGCGCCAATTTTTCTCAGCAAGCAAAATCTCAAGCTGAGAATTGTCAACGGTAGCAATAACGCCCTTTAAGCTCTGGTTAAACTCCTTATCTCTCCCACCGACAAAATTCCCACCCAGAAGCATTAGATAATAGGGTGTTACCAGCGATATGAGATTATCTTCCATACTTTGATTTGTCTAACAGTTGATTATGTGACGCGCACAAATAATTAAAATGGAGACCATAGGGGGGTCGGTTCGATACGATCGTCAATGTCTTCTCTCACTCCGGGGCCTGATACGAAGACTTCCGCTGTCCATCACTAAAGCTTCAGCCCCAAAAGCTGAATCTCCGAATACAGGTTGTCCAAATGCCATGGCGCCACTCGTGTCGATTTGTAAAAGCGCGGCACCGCGATAGACATGCGTTCGGTCGACACATCGTAACCATGCAAAAAACGACAGTCTGCTGCCATCGCGGCCTTTCCCGCCGGCAACACCTGGTTGACGAAGTCCTGAGCATGGGTCAAGAACAGCCCCGCATTGCTCAGGTAGAGCAGGTCGTAGAAGAGGGTGTGGTCTAGCTTCTTCACTACCGAGAAAAGCGACAGTCCGTATTCGCCGGCATCGACCAACAGGCGTGGCGTCACGGGCAGTCCTTTGTGATCGTCCAGGAGCCGGGCATGCTCGGCGCTCACCCGCCGTTTGATCTCGGCAGGGTCTTCGATCACCGGTAGCGACCGCTCCGGCTGCCGCGTGCGGCGCCAAACAAAGCTCTCGGCGTCCATCACCCGGCAACCGAGCTCAGCCAGAATGCCCGGGGTATTGGCCGAGCTGGTCAGGAGGTGATAGCTGCGCAGAGGGTCCGCCGTGGCCGAGCGCATCAACTCCACGCCGAGCCCGCACCCACGGTAACGGCGCTCGAGGTACCAGGAGCTCATATTGACAATGTGCTCCCGTTGTCCGGCAATACGGCGCTCGCTGTAGATCATGCCCACGAACCCAACGATCCGCCCGTTGTCCTCCACCACCCGACCCAGGTCTGGTTTGTCTTCAGCCCAGGTGTAGTTCAGAATACGGCGCCAGCGTTCCAGGCTGATCTTGGCGTTCATGTTCCCATGCAGCAAGCGGCAGATGTCATCACTGTCGCCTGAGCGCGCCGGACGCACGAAGGGCTCGCTCACGTCCGTGCTCCTTGCCCCGGGACACGGGCCGGGAACACTTCCCCAGGCGACAACCAACGGGCCGCCGGGTGTGCCTGGACCGTCGCGGAGAAGCGGGCGAAGAAACGCCAGGCCGGCTCGTCGAAATCCAGGTGATGAGTCACTAGTCCGGTCGGTTCCGCGATATCGCTCCCGACCTCGCGTCGCTGGTGCAGGTGGGCGATCAATTCACGGTAAATCTTTTGCTCGCCGCGGAAAAAGCCTTGATCGTTTTTCCACTTCAAGACATCGCAATGGATGTTGCACAGATGCAGTCCGACCACCGGCTCGCTTACCGACCGCACGCCGTAAGCGGACACCCCTGAATATCCCAGGTGCGCCAGGTCCGGAAAAAGTCGCGGATCGATATGGTTCCAGGGCGCTGCCACCACCGGCAGGAACTGTTGGTCGAACGCGGACGAGAGTCGGGTCAGACCCTGTTCCAGCTCCGCCAGCACCCGGGTCTTGGGGCGGTGCAAACCCAGCTCCCAGGCCCCCAGACCGCGTCCGAGTGGGGCGTGATTGACATGCGCGAAGCCATGCTGGACCACCGCCACTTGCTTGTGGTCCCACAAGCAAGGTGCCAGGTCCGGGGACAGTGTTGCCGGGACCACCGCCAGGGCAAAGGGGACTCGGTTTTGCGCGCTCAGCTCCAGCAGCCGTTCGAGGCTCGCCGAAGGCGCGGTGGTATCGTCGTCGCGCCACCAGAAAGTCGCGTTCAGACCGGCCCTGGCCCATTGGTCAAGCTCCGCGGCGAAGGCGCCCCAAAAATCAAAGCCATCGATCGATGGGTGTTCGGGTTGGTCGAGTTGCACTGCGTTTTCGATCTCGTCTCGCGTTGGCTGGTTCGATGTCGGGGTCTCATGCTATCACAATCCGCAGAGACTTCGACCCCGTCGACGATCGGGGTCGCGTGGTTGAAGTGAAGCGCGAGTTTGGAATTCGAGCGGACGGCCTGATAAATCGAGAAGGTCCACGGGAAAGTCAGGATTCGTTCGTTGACAAATGGGCATTGATCACCGCGTCGGCCAGTTTCGACCACCGGGATTAGCCCATCCTTAACAATAGCGTTGAAAAAATAGCCCGAGAAGACGCTCCTCTATCAGTTGGTGTCGAAACACTACCCGGTGTCCAGGCAGAAATTGGCCGGGGAAGGCAGGGCATTGCCTGACTAGGTTCAACGGGAATTCGAAGGCTACCTGAAGTGCGGCAGATTAGTGTAGGTTTATACCCGTACACATACCTGCAGTATAATAAACCTACATTTTTACCTACACTAATTTTTGCAATTGGATGAAATTTCTTGATACTGGATGATACGTGTTGATTTACCAAATTACAGGCATTGATTTGAAAAACAATAAGTTAACTGAGGATAATTCTAGTAAAACCAAAATCTTGAAAAATATACACACGCCAATGATGCAGCAGTTCTTGCGCATCAAGGCGGAATATCCTGACACCCTGTTGTTTTATCGCATGGGTGACTTTTACGAATTGTTTTTTGAAGATGCGAAAAAAGCTTCGCGCCTGCTCGACATTACTTTAACCAAACGCGGCCAGTCCGCTGGCGAGCCGATACCGATGTGCGGTATCCCCTACCATGCGCTCGACAGTTACCTGGGCAAATTGGTAAAAGCCGGCGAATCGATTGCTATTTGTGAACAGATTGGCGATCCGGCCACCAGCAAAGGACCGGTAGAACGCCAGGTAGCCAGAGTGGTAACGCCCGGTACTCTGACCGAAGAATCGCTATTGCAGGATCGACGTGAGAATCTGCTGTGCTGCATTTTTCACCAAAAGAGTAGCTGGGGAATCGCATCGCTGGAAATTAGCTCGGGCCGCTTTGTGGTGAGCCAGGTTGACTCTGACGATATGCTTGGCAGTGAAATTGCACGCCTTAATCCGGCCGAAATAATTGCCTGTGAAGATCAAACCCTTCCCCTGGATGTAAATTACCAGCAACGTACACACACGATGCCACCCTGGTATTTCGAACTCGAAACAACCACCCGGTTAATCTGCGATCAATTCCAGACGCGTGATCTGAAAGGGTTTGGTCTGAGCGATTTACCGCTCGCCATCGCTGCCGCCGGGTGTCTATTACAATATCTCAGGGAGACGCTCAAGGTTGCGCTACCGCATATACAGCCAATCGCTACCGACCATGTTTCAGATGTATTGCTAATCGACTGCAATAGCCGCCAAAATCTGGAACTGGTACAAACAATCAGTCGGCAATCGTCGGACCATAGCCTACTCCGCATTTTGAATCGCTGTAGCACGGCAATGGGGCATCGCGAACTCAACCGCTGGTTGCAAAAACCGTTACGTGATCAGGTCCAGGTACGACACAGGCATCATGCAGTAACCACACTGCTCGAGAATCGCCAGTTCGAATTGATTGCCGATACAATGCGCTCGGCAGGAGATATCGAAAGAATTCTGGCACGCATTGCCCTGCTTAGCGCCCGACCACGTGATCTCACTACACTGGGGTCGACGCTAAATTTAATGCCTCAGTTACAGGAAATCGTATCGTCACTCGATAGCCCCTTGTTACAAAAGTTGTCCGGGCAGATTGGGACTCATCCGCAAACGGTCGATCTACTCGACTCGGCGATTATCGACGAACCCCCGCTTCTAATTCGGGATGGCGGAGTAATCAGATCCGGATACGATTCGGAACTGGATGAGCTACGCGCGCTAAGCTCAAACGCGGATCAATTCCTGATCGATCTGGAGGCACAGGAACAGCGCAATACCGGAATCAACTCGTTGAAGGTTGCCTATAACAGGGTGCATGGATTTTACATTGAAGTCAGTAAAAGTCAGGACCACGCCATTCCAGTCGAGTACGTCCGACGCCAGACATTAAAGTCGGTTGAACGTTATATTACGCCCGAATTGAAAGCATTCGAAGATAAGGTTCTTAGTGCACGGGAGCGATCACTCGCGCGCGAGAAATTTTTGTACGAAGCACTGCTAACCCAGCTTTGCTCGCATCTGGCCCCATTGCAGCAATGTGCCACCGGGCTTGCGCAACTCGATGTGTTGCTGAGTTTTTCAAACTGCGCTGATGCATACAACTGGTCGGCGCCAACGCTGGTCGAGACGGCCACACTTGATATAATAGCCGGCAAACATCCGGTGGTCGAGCAGGTTATGCAGCAGGCATTTATCGCTAACGATACACAGCTCGATTCGAACCGCCGCATGTTACTGATAACCGGACCTAATATGGGCGGGAAATCAACCTATATGCGCCAGATTGCATTGATAGTGATACTCAGCTGCATGGGTAGTTATGTACCCGCCGAAGCGGCCACAATCGGCCCGATCGATCAGATTTTTACGCGCATTGGCGCCAGTGACGATTTATCGGGTGGGCGCTCTACGTTTATGGTAGAAATGACCGAGGCTGCCAATATTCTCAACAATGCCAGCGCTAACAGCCTGGTTTTAATGGACGAAATCGGGCGCGGCACGAGCACCTTCGACGGTCTCGCGTTGGCCTGGGCATGCGCCGATCACCTGGCAAAAAAATCGGGTGCATTTACCCTGTTCGCGACCCATTATTTCGAACTGACCCAACTACCCGATCAGTACGATAATATCGAAAACGTCCATCTCGACGCGGTAGAACATGGCGACGATATAATTTTTATGCACCGGGTCAAGGCCGGTCCCGCTAATCAGAGTTTTGGCCTTCAGGTTGCCAAACTCGCCGGTATCCCGGGTTCCGCAATTCAGTTAGCCCGGCGTAAGCTCAAATTACTCGAACAACAAGCCGAGCAGAGCGGGCCGCAGATTGACCTGTTCAGCGAACCCGAACCGCTCGAACCCATAACCCACCCTGTCATCGAACATCTTGCTACGATGGATGTGGACGAGTTATCGCCTAAACAGGCTCTGGATAAATTATACGCGCTCAAACAATTACTGGATGACACCGATTCCAGTCGATAAATTTCTTGAAGTTTGGCGATCGCCTATTTAGACTTCCGCCTGAATTCAACTCACCAAACAGCTGATTCCGAAGGGGTAACACATGACATTTGTCGTTCTCGAAAATTGCATCAAGTGTAAATACATGGATTGCGTCGATGTATGCCCGGTTGACTGCTTTCACGAGGGCCCCAATTTTCTGGTGATCGACCCCGACGAATGTATCGATTGTACCTTGTGTGTACCCGAATGCCCGGTAGATGCCATCGTCGATGAAGATGATATACCGGATGATCAGCAGCAATTTCTGACATTAAACGAAGAATTATCGCAAATCTGGCCGGTCATTACTGTCAGTAAGCCACCACCCGAGGATGCTGATGAATGGGATGGCGTACCGGATAAATTAAAGTACCTGGAAAAATAGCCTGCTAAGATTTTTTAGCGGTAGGATTCTTCGAGAAATTTCGCCACTACCGGCGAGAATTGCCGGTCGTCAATCAAAAATGCATCGTGTCCGTAGGGCGAATCGATTTCGACATGATCCACTTCCGTGTTGGTGGCTCTCAAGCTATCAGCCAGTTCGCGCTGTTGCCGCGGGGGAAAAAGAATATCGGTGGTTACACCGATTATCAGCGCTTTCTTCACTTTAATTTTGGCCATGCCGGCATCGACCGAACCGCCGTGCTCGGCGATGTCAAACCAGTCCATACAGCGCGAAAGATACTGGTAGCTATTTGCATCGAAATTGTGGATGAATTTCTGCGCGTTATACTCGAGATAGCTCTCTATTTCGAAATCAATTTCAAAGGGTTCTCCTGTTAACTTTTGCTCGGGTATCTTGCTTCGATCAAATTTAGAATTCCATTCGTCTGCCGCACGGTAGGACACAAGTCCCAGCTTACGCGCTAAGGCCATGCCGGTTAGCGGTTCTTCACCTGTTTTATATCGACCGTCTTTCCACGCTGGATCACTACGGATGATTTCGCGTTGTAACGAGCGTATCGCTATTGTTAATGGTAATGCCTGTGCCGCGGCGGAGATCGCAATCAGATAATCGAGGCCTTGCGAAAATTGTATCGCATAGGCGATCGAGGCCATGCCACCCATCGACGAACCCACTGCAGCATGCAGATTTTCTACGCCCAGTTCACACATTAATTCGTGACCGGCACTGGCGATGTCTTCGACTGTCAAGTTGGGGAAGTCGACACCATATTTCTCCCCCGTTTCGGGATTGACGGACCCCGGACCGGTAGTTCCATAGCAGCCGCCCAGGGAATTCATACAGACCACATAGAATCGATTGGTATCGATTGCTTTACCCGGCCCTACCATGTATTCCCACCATCCCGGCGATGAATCTTCGCTCGACGAGGCGGCGTGCGCGCTGGGGGAAAGACCGGTGAATATCAGCACCGCATTATCGGCGCCGGGGGACAGCTTTCCCCAGGACTCATAGGCTACGGTAACTTCAGGCAATCGCCCGCCGCGGCGCATCTGAAAGCCATTTTTTTCGAGCCTGGTTAGTTTTATGAGTCGGGTGGCCTTGGTGGTGAAGCTATACGCGTTCTCTTCATCTGCCATAAAGGGTATCTCTATTAATTGTCTTTTTCCGCGATAGCGGCGTCACCGATTTTTTGCTCCTGCACCAAAAGTAGGCGCTTTAGGCGAAATCGGCATACAGTACATCCTGTACGTAACCCCCGTGCCGAAGCGTCGGCCCGGCCAATCCTCACGTATTTTATATACGCTCCGGTTTTCCGCGCAATGCTTTCTTGCAATTATTGCCATGGATGGCATGTATGCAGGCTTTGCATCGTTACACGGATGTAACTTATTAGAACAATGCAGGAGCAATTGTCGAGGAGCAAAAGCCTGCCACGAAAAAATCCGAATTAATAAAAACACCCTTGATAATCTCTAGATTTCTAGCATCCGCTGCAATGCTACTCTTGAATGGTGTGCTACGTCTTCGGCGACCGAGATTTGATTCACCACTTGACCTTCGACCAGGTTTTCCAGTACCCAGGCCAGATGCTGGGGGTCGATGCGGAACATGGTGGAACACATACACAGCATTGGCGACATAAATTGCACCGTCTTGTTTTCGCGGGCCAGGGTCTGGTGCAATCGATTCACCAGGTTCAATTCGGTGCCTACCAGCCATTGGCTTCCGGGTTCGGAATCGGTGATGGTTTTAATGATGAATTCGGTAGAACCGACATAATCAGAAAGCTGGCAAACCTCGTAACTCGCTTCCGGATGCGAGATCACCTTACCATCGGGCGCTTCACGTCTGAAGTTTTCGATCTGCTCGGGTTTAAACATCTGGTGTACCGAGCAAAATCCTTTCCATAATATAATTTTCGCCTGCCTGATATCTTCTGGTGTCAATCCACCCATCGGCTGGTCGAAATCCCAGGTAACCATCTGCTCCAGCGGAATATCCATTTTCACACCGGTGTTACGGCCGAGGTGCTGGTCGGGGAAAAACAGGACTTTTTCGCGTTGCGCGAATGAGCATTCAAGAATTTTCTGCGCATTGGTAGACGTGCAAACCATACCACCGTGTTTTCCGCAGAACGACTTCAGGTTCGCCGCCGAATTGATATAGGTTACCGGGGTGACGCTTTGTTCTGCGTCCAGCACAGATGAGAGTTCGGTCCAGGCTCGCTCTACCTGATCGAGATCGGCCATATCGGCCATGGCACAACCGGCTGATAAATCCGGTAGTACCACAATCTGATCGGGGCGAGAAATAATATCGGCCACTTCAGCCATGAAATGCACACCGCAAAAAACTATGTAATCGGCGTTTGATTTGGCCGCTTCGCGTGAAAGTTTAAGCGAGTCTCCGGAGAAATCGGCGTGTTTGAAAACTTCGTCGCGCTGATAATGGTGACCCAGTATTACGACACGATCTCCGAGGGCTTGCCTGGCCTTGATGATACGCTGTTCGCAATCCCCGTCGTCCAGCGAGGCATAAGGCTGGAGGTCTAGTGCTGTAGCTGCCATGATCGTCTTTACTCCGGGCTGAAGATTAAAATACTAGCACTTGCGAATGTTTCTGCCAATCAGGATTCGAGCGCTGGTTTACGTACTCGTATCGACAGTTCCCTGAGTTGTTTTTCGCTAACCTGGGAAGGCGCCTGGGTTAACAGGCAGGTGGCAGTCTGGGTTTTGGGGAATGCCATGACATCGCGAATGGACTGGGCACCCGCCATCAACATGACCAAGCGGTCTAAACCAAAAGCAATGCCGCCGTGCGGGGGGCATCCGTATTGTAGCGCATTAAGCAGGAAACCAAATTTTTCTTCGGCTTCCTGGTCATCGATACCTAGTAATTTAAATACCCTTTGTTGCATATTCATGGTGTGAATACGAATTGAACCACCGCCTAGCTCGGTACCATTTAGTACCATATCGTATGCCCTGGAGAGCATACCGCCGGGATTTTCTTCTAGTTCATCCGCATCGTTCGTACTCGGAGCGGTAAATGGATGGTGTAGCGCAGTCAGGCGGTTTTCGTTTTTATCGTATTCGAACATCGGGAAATCGACCACCCATAGAAAACGCCAGCCCTGTTCAACCAGACCCAGATCCTGCGCTACCCTGATACGCAATGCGCCAAGCGATTCATTGACAACTCTGGCCTTATCCGCACCAAAGAAAATTAAATCTCCGCTTTGTGCCCCACAGCGACCGATTATTTCACTGATAGCCTCATCGGGTAAAAATTTTAGAATTGGCGATTGCAAACCATCGCGGCCCTGATCGATGTCGTTACATTTAATATAGGCCAGGCCGCGCGCACCGTAACGACCAACATACTCGGTATAGACATCGATTTCCTTCCTCGTCAGCGCATTACCACCGGGAACACGCAATGCCGCAACTCGACCCTGTGGATCCTTAGCCGGACCGGAGAAGACTTTGAATTCCACATCAGATAGCAGGTCAGAGACAGTCTTCAATTCCAGCGAGATGCGTAAATCCGGTTTATCCGAACCAAACCGCTCCATTGCCTGTGCATAACTCAGTCGCTGAAACGCCCCGTCAATATCTGCTCCCAGGATTGAATTGAAAAGGCCGATCATCATTGATTCCATCATCGACATTATTCCATCTTCATCCATGAACGAGGTTTCGATGTCAAGCTGGGTAAATTCAGGCTGGCGGTCGGCACGCAAATCTTCGTCGCGGAAACAACGTACAATCTGGTAATACCGATCCATTCCCGACATCATCAGTAATTGCTTGAATAACTGCGGCGATTGCGGCAATGCAAAGAAGGATCCACTATGGGTACGACTTGGCACCAGATAATCACGCGCGCCTTCGGGGGTGGCTTTGGTCAGCATCGGGGTTTCGATATCCATGAAGTCATGATCTTCTAACCAACCGCGTAAATAATGCGTTACCCTTGCACGTAACTGCATACGGTATTGCATATCCGGTCGACGCAAATCTATATAGCGGTACTTAAGTCGGATATCATCGTGCACTTCATCATCGTCCAGTTGAAACGGCGGGGTCTCCGAGGCATTCAGCACTTGCAGATTCTGAGCCAGTAGCTCAATTTCACCGGTCGGCATTTCCTTGTTGGTAGTACCTTCGGGTCGAACTCGTATAATTCCGTCAACTTTCAGCACAAATTCGTTTCGCAAACTCTCAGCCAGCGAGAACATGGCCGCATCGTCTGGATCAAAAACGACCTGTAACACGCCTTTATTATCACGTAGATCGACAAAAATTACTCCACCATGGTCACGACGACGATTTACCCAGCCACAAACGCTGACCACCTGGTCTATATTATGCTGGTTTAGTTCACCACAATAGTGCGTGCGCATGATTCTTACTTTCCAGATGGATTAACATCAATAGTATCAGGGGTGGGCTAATCAGTGTGCCTGCTATATTCCCCGGCCAGCGGATAACTGCCTTAGGGGCACGCTAATGCATTTCCCGGTTATCAAGCCTGGTTCAGGCTGCGGCCTCTTTCTTGCCTGATGCCTCTTTTTTGGTTGAGGTCTTGCTACAGGTATCGGATTTACCAGATGATTCCTTGGCCTTATCTACCAGATTTCTTTGCTTATCCGATTTGAAATCAGTTTCGTACCATCCTGATCCGCTGAGCCTGAATCCGGCGGCTGAAATCTTCTTTTTTAAGGTAGATTTACCACAGGCAGGGCAGTCCGTCAGCGGCGCATCACTCAGTTTCTGTAATGCCTCATGGGGATGATCACATTCCCTGCAGGCATACTCGTATATGGGCATAGATAATCTCCGTTTATATTGTTCAAAACCTGCTTATGTATATAAGGGCGCAGAAATCGATAAAAAGGCAGGGGATTCTATAACAGTATTGGCCTATTTCCAATATAGTTTAGACTTGTCAACGCTAATTAGTATTGCGCCCACCTTAAAACTAGTTATTAACTTTCTTTAGTAATTTCGAGGCTAAGCTTAACTAAAGCTTTAGAATCTGCATATTATGAAGCTTGATGCAATAAAATTTAATACCAGGCACACCTCACTATCTATTGTGCGCACCGCTAATACACTGGAACTGCGCTTTGGCGCCGATTCCCTGCAAAGCCTGATCAATATAAAAAACCCGCACAGACTGGAACTGAAAAATCTCAAATACCTGTTGGGTATATTACTGTTCTTACCCCCACCGCAGAATATACTCCTGCTAGGCACCGGTGGCGGGGCATTAATTCATTTTTTGAAATATCACTTTCCCCAATCCCGCCTTACCTCGGTCGATTTCGATACCGAGCTACAGGATTTGATGCATCAAAAAATGCTTTTGCCCGAAGCTGATGAAAACCTGCATTACGTGATCGACGATGCTGCGCACTTTTTGCATCATTGCCACCAGCAGTTCGATTTGATACTGGTTGATATATTTGACGGAAGTCAATCACCAGCCTGGTTGCTGGATCTTCCCAGTATTCGGCAGGTACATAGTTTGCTCAGCGATCAGGGTGCTGTCGCTTACAACCTACTTATCGATAGTGAACACTCGTTTAAATTGTTTTACCGAAATCTGACACGGGTATTTGCGCAACAAGTCCTGTATCTGCCTGTCGACGGGTATGACAATATTCTCGCTTACGGATTTCGATTCCGACCGCCGCAACGTGAGATGCCCCATTATTTGCAACATGCATCGGATATGACAGATTTGCACGATATCGATTATAACGAAATATTAGCCGCGATATATTATTCGAACCCGGTAGGATCAGGATCGGGAATCATTTAAAGTTACCTTTGGTGAAATTGTTTTATCAAATGCGAGCTACTTGTTTTTACCACCACCCCGGCACTGGGGCGAATCAGCAACCTTACCGGCACGGCTTACCCATTCATCCGGTGTCATCGTATGCAATGCCAACGCGTGGATATTTTGTAGTTCCTGTTGCAAAGCCTTATTCACCAGGCGGTGACGTTTTATCAACATCAGTTCACTAAAATCTTCGCTGACAATTGTGACCTTGAAATGCAACTCCGAGCCCGGTGCCACATTATGCAAGTGACTTTCGTTTTCGATGGCCAGATGTTCGATGCTAAAGCTGCTTTTCAGCCTGGACTCAATGGTTTGCTGCATCGTCATTTGAATTATCCTGTCGCTATAAGGTACCGGGTTAAAGTTTCTTGAGAACCTGTGTGATAGCCCTACTGACATCACTCATCGATTGTATGCGATTATCCGCCTCTACCGCCATCATTTTCTGCACCAGTAAACTAACGCCAGGATTAATCGAACTTTTCACCTCGTGGATCGGTGGGGCATTACCTTCCAGGTGCTGAAACAGGATCGCCATCGGTTCACCCTTATAAGGCAACTGACCTGTCAACATGTAATAGGCTATGATTCCCAGGGCATAGATATCACAGCGATAATGCGACTCTGCCCCCTTGGCGCGTTCAGGCGATAAATAGGCCGGAGTACCGATTATCGAACCCTCCTGGGTCAGCGTAGCATCGGTACCTGAATCAACCGACGCAATTCCAAAATCAACAACCTTGACCAGTCCGGTTCCGTCCATGAGGATATTACTGGGCTTTAAATCGCGGTGGATGACTTCCTGCATATGTGCCGCCACCATCCCCTCGGCAACCTGGGACAGAATTTCCAATGCTGGTTTAACTTCAAAACATTTGACTTCTTTGAGCAATTCATCAACGCCACGACTTTCGAAATACTCCATCGAAATGGCACACAGGTTATCGCTGATGAGAAGGTCGTGAATACGAATAACATTTTGGTGACTCACTTTCCTGGAGTATTTTACTTCACGCGTAAACCGTTCGCGGGAATCAGCATCAGCGGTTAACTCCGGGTGCATAAATTTTAATATCAGGCGCTCACCAACCATTTCGTCTTCGGCCAGCATCACTCGACCCATAGCACCACGACCGATCTCGCCCTTGATTCGATAGCGACCCATCCAGTTGTCGCCTTCTTTCAGGTCTTCAATATTGATGATTTTCGGGCCTGCAGCCGATTTGTCCGCCGCGCGCGCTTTTTCTTCTGCCTGAGTCTGGTCGATCTTGGTCAACCTGGTTTCAAAAAACTCCTTCCAGTTAATATCTAATTTGGCCAGTTTAAAATCCTTGCTCAACTTGATGACAACTTCCTCTGCGGTATCTCGCACAGTAGCCTGCATCTGGGGCACCATTTTCAAAACGGCCTCGCGCACATCTTTGGCATGTGCTTTAGTCGCCAGTTTGGATATGGTTTCAAGCGCCTCACGTTGTACCAGGGCTTCTGGCATTTTCAGGCACCTGAATCCGATTTCCAGCCCTTTGCTGTAGCCTAACTGAGAAACAGCCTTTAATATCGCTACCGCAGATTCCGGCCATTTTTCGAGTGACTGATGCAGGGTGGCCAGGGAGTCTCGGCTTTTCGAGCTGCCAAGTGTCGCAATCGCCTTTTCACGAACCTGCCAGTCCTCGTGCATTGCAGACTCGCCGACCTTATCAAGATTAGCAGGATCGCCTTGCTGAACCGAAAATTGCTGGGCCGTAGTACGGGTAAACTCATGGTCATGCTCTACCAGTCCCTGCGCTGCACTGATAAGCTGTTTCGTACCGAATTTCTGCATACATTTAATCGCCTGATCCTTACCCCACCATTCCTGTTGATCAAGCCGTTGTAGAAATTTCGCCAGGCTTTCCTGGGTGATGTGTTTGATGATGACCTTGACCAGGAACTCACGAAGTTCATCTGATTTTCCGGTAGTCCAGGGAGCGAGTTTTGGAACCAGCTCTTCATTGGCTTGCTTACTGATAATTTCCAGTGCCATTTCACGTTCGTTATCGGTCATGGTTTCGACGAATGGCAAAATAGCAGAGGCATCGTATGGCACCTTCAGCTTGATCAATGACTTGAGTGCTTCCATAACGATTGTTTTATTACTGTCAGTTAAAAACTTCCCGATTAATTTGGCAATTTCAGGCTGTTTAAGGCCGGCAAAATAGCGCAGCAAGATGATCTTAATGTTTTGGCTTTTAATATGCTCCGGATCGATATTAATGGCTTCCAGGTCAAGTGGGACTTCCGAGCCCTCGGCCAGTTTCAGCAACTGCTCGGCGTGAACTACATCAAGCTTCAGGGCATTGGTAATAATTTGCTCCGGTTTCAGGAACTGTTTCTGGAAACTGAGGATGCCTATTATTTCTGTTTTTGAAACGTCGGTTTCATGCAATCGCTTGAATAGTTTGGCCGGGTTAATCTGGGATGACTCAGACAATACCTCGGCCGCTGTCGAACGTATATCGGTGGTTTCATGTTCGAGAATATCCAGAAATACCTGCTCTGACTTACCCTTCGCGTGCTCTTTACAGATCTCCATTAGTACCTGGCGATGCTGTTTTTGGGTAGTGGGAATTATTTCGAGAAGTTTTTCCAGAGAATCGCTGGCAGACTGACTGATTTTCTTAGTCAGCCCCTTACCTTTGCGGGTCGAGAGATCCTGGCAATCGAGAAACTGCTTGAGATTTCGGTTAAATAATATAGAACCTAACACGGCCATATCGAATAATATCTACCCTTTATTCTGTGGTGGGTAAAGCTCCCGAGATTTCGGTCGCTACCTGTAATTACATTTACCTAGGAAGATTATAGCCATAAAACAGGAAAATTGATGACCTCGAACGGATTAATTCGATATTCGCATCGAGATTCTTGATTTTACCGCAACTTAAGCCGCTAAATTATTGATTAGAGGCTATATCTACTCATTTTCGCGGATTATTTATCATTCGAAAGTGAACTCGGCGGCAGAGTTCAAGTCAATTTTAATCGAGTCTCCGGGGCCGAACTTTCCACCCAGAATTGCCAACGCAATCGGGTTTTCGATCGCCTGTTGTATCTCTCGCTTTAATGGCCGAGCCCCATACACCGGATCGAATCCGGTTTTGCTCAATTCATCCAGTGCTGACTCGCTAATTTCCATCGACAGGTCTTTTTCCTGTAGCCGTGCCACCAGGCCCTGGAGCTGAATTTGGGCGATAACCCGGATTTGTACCTGTGTGAGTGGATGAAATACTACGGTTTCATCGATCCGGTTGATAAACTCCGGCCTGAAATGTTGTGCGACCTGCAGCATCACGGCCGCTTTGATCTCTTCGTACTGATTGTCGCCAGCCAGCGCCTGAATTTCGGTGGATCCGAGATTTGAAGTCATTATGATCACGCTATTACGAAAATCGACCGTGCGCCCCTGTCCATCGGTGAGCCTTCCATCATCAAGTACCTGCAACAGGATATTAAATACCTCCGGGTGGGCCTTTTCAATCTCGTCCAGCAGTATGACCGAGTAGGGTCGACGCCGAATCGCTTCAGTTAGATATCCACCCTGTTCATAACCGACGTAACCGGGTGGCGCACCTATCAGTCGTGCGACACTGTGTTTCTCCATAAATTCAGACATGTCAATACGAACGATCGCGTCTTCGGTATCGAACAGAAAACTGGTTAAGGCTTTGGTCAATTCGGTTTTTCCGACCCCTGTTGGGCCAAGAAACAAAAATGAGCCATTCGGACGATTGGGATCTGACAGACCCGCACGAGACCGCCTGATCGCGTCCGAAACGGCCTTTATAGATTCAGATTGGCCAACCACACGTTTCCCGATCTCCGCTTCCATGGTGAGTAACTTTTCACGTTCGGATTCGAGCATCTTGGTCACCGGGATACCGGTCCAGAGCGAGACCACCGAGGCTATTTCTTCCTCGCCGACCTTGTTGACGAGTAGTTTCATATCCTGCATTTCGACATTGGCCGCCAGGTCAAGCTGCTTCACCAGTTCCGGTATCCGACCGTACTGGAGCTCGGACATACGTGCCAGATCTCCCGCTCTTTGCGCGGTTTCAAGATCGAGGTGTGCGCGCTCTATTGCTTCTTTGATATGCTTCGATCCCTGCAATGCGGCTTTTTCGGATTTCCACACTTCCTCGAGATCGGAAAACTCGCGTTCGAGTCGGGAGATTTCTGTTTCCAGTGTTTCACGACGTTTTTTACTCGCCGAGTCGTTTTCTTTCTTCAGCGCCTCGTGTTCAATTTTGAGTTGAATCAGGCGCCGCTCAAGCCTATCCATCGGTTCCGGCTTGGAATCAATCGCCATTCGAATGCGGCTCGCCGACTCGTCGATTAGATCGATTGCCTTGTCCGGTAACTGTCGATCGGTGATATAACGGTAAGAAAGTGTTGCCGCGGCAACGATAGCCGGATCGGTAATATCAACACCATGATGTACCTCGTAACGCTGTTTCAAGCCGCGCAAGATAGCTATCGTGTCTTCAACCGAAGGTTCCTGCACCATCACTCTTTGGAACCGCCTTTCAAGCGCTGCATCTTTTTCGATATACTGACGATACTCGTCGAGTGTGGTGGCACCAATGCAGTGCAGTTCGCCTCTCGCCAGTGCAGGTTTCAGCATATTGCTGGCATCCATCGCGCCTTCGGCTTTGCCTGCTCCAACCACGGTATGCAATTCGTCGATAAATAAAATGATCTGCCCTTCCTGTTTCGACATATCACTCAATACTGCTTTCAATCGTTCCTCGAATTCACCGCGGAACTTTGTTCCCGCGATCAGCGAGCCCATATCCAGCGACAACAGGCGTTTACTTTTCAGCCCTTCGGGTACCTCGTGATTGATAATGCGTTGCGCCAGGCCTTCGGCGATCGCAGTTTTTCCTACACCGGGTTCGCCGATCAATACCGGGTTATTTTTCGTGCGGCGTTGTAAAACCTGTATCGTACGGCGTATCTCTTCATCGCGTCCGATAACCGGGTCGAGCTTGCCCTGCTCAGCCCGCTCGGTAAGATCGATGGTATATTTCTCCAGTGCCATACGGTGATCTTCGGCAGTGGCGCTATCGACACTCTGGCCACCGCGTATCGTTTCCACCGCCGCTTCTATTGCTTTTTTGCTTGCGCCCGAGGACATCAGCACATCGGCAAGCGGTCCTTTCTCACGCATCACTGCGAGCACAAACATTTCTGACGATATAAATTGATCCTTACGATCCTGGGCCAATTTGTCGGTCACATTCAGTAACTTGCCGAGCGCGTTTGACAGATGTAAATCACCATCGCCACCTTCGACGCTCGACTGCTTATCGAGCAATTGGCTCAATTGTGAGCGCAACAAACTGATATTGACGCCGGCCTGAGTGAATAATGGTCTGATCGAACCACCCTGCTGGTCCAGCAGGGCCAACATCAGGTGCACCGGTTCAATAAACTGATGGTCACGCCCTACCGCCAGCGACTGGGCGTCGCCGAGCGCTTCCTGGAACTTGCTGGTCAATCGATCCATTCTCATGTAAAAAAACCTTTAAAATCTATATTTTCAAAGAACTTCTGAACAAGCCCTGAGGAGATCACAGGCTTTCAGTGGTTATCTAATAGATGGGTTTGTAGTGGGGTTTTTCAAGCGTTGCTGTCAATCCAGATCAGGCTTGCCATGCGTCCGGTCAGGCCATTTCGACGGTAAGAGAAATAGTATGAATCATCGTTATAGCTGCAGTATCCGGCTCGACTAATTTCTGCGATATCGAGCCGTGCCATTGTAGCGGTGGCCAGGCCATGCAAGTCACATAGCCAGTGTGCATGTCGATTGGCGACGAAATAGCTTTCATCGGCTCTATTTCTGGTGATAAAAAAATCGCGCACCTCGCTCCCTACCTCGAAGCATTGTTGACTAATCCCCGGGCCAATCCAGGCTAGTAGTTGATCGGCAGGTGAATTCATACGATTTACCGTGGATTCAATGACTCCATCTACCAATCCACGCCAACCCGCGTGAATGACGGCAACCTCTGTACCCGTCCGGTGACACAGTAATATCGGCAGGCAATCCGCTGTCATCACAATAGCAATGGTATCCGCTTCGCGTGTAATCGCGGCATCAGCCAGCCGACTCGAGTCGGACTCAAGACTAACAACCCTGGTGCTATGGGTTTGCTCCAGCCAGCAGGGCTCGGCAGGGAGCCGTAATGAATTGCGAAGCAACTCGCGATTTCGCAACACTGATTGATCATCGTCGCCAACGTGTGTGGCCAGATTGAGCGAATCATAAGGAGGCTGACTGAATCCACCCAGGCGGGTGGTGCACAGGGCCTTAACCTGTGATGGAGCGCTCCACTTAGCTTCTATTATTTCGATAGATGCTTCAGACTTCATTCGCTGATTCGCTCAGGGCATCCAGCATGTTCTGAAAATCTTGCGGAATTGCTGCCTCAAAACTACAAATTTCGTGCGAGCCAGGACGTTTCAAACTCAGGCGCCTGGCATGAAGCGCCTGACGCTTGAAATTTCTTAACTGATTCGCCAGTGCAGGGCTAATACCCGGTGGTACGCGCGGGCGACCTCCATACACCGGGTCGCCAAGTAACGGATAATTGATATGCGCCATATGCACCCGGATCTGGTGTGTTCGCCCGGTTTCCAACTGCACGTCTATCAGGCTGTGATGGGAGAATTTATCTGCCACCTGGAAGTGAGTAATCGCTGTTTTTCCATGCTTCTGTACCGACATTTTTTTCCGATTCTGTGGATGCCGCGCAATTCCAGCCTGGATGGTTCGCCCGGCAGTTACGACACCCTGTGTAATCGCAATATACTCACGTTTTACCTCACGACACTGTAATTGGTCGACCAAATTTGCGTGGGCTTTCAAATTTCGCGCCACCACCATCACGCCGGTGGTATCTTTGTCCAGGCGATGCACAATACCGGCACGCGGCAATTGCTCCAGATCAGGATCTATATTTAATAAACCATTAACCAGGGTGCCGCTATCGTGACCGGCGGCAGGATGTACCACCAGGTTTGCGGGTTTATTAATGATGAACAGGTTTTTATCCTGGTGTAAAATCTCGAACTCAATGTTTTCCGGCCTGTCGAACAGTTTCGCGACATGGGGGATATCGAGGTCGATCAGGTCGCCACCATAAACACGGTGCTTGGGTTTACAAGATCGGTGATTGAGGCATATGAATCCCTGCTGGATCCACTCCTGGATCTTGCTTCTCGAGTAGTCGGGCATTAAGCCATTGAGCGCCTGATCGAGGCGGTAGCCGGAATATTCAGCCTCGATTTTGATCTGTTGCTGAATTAATTTCATTGAATGGTTATACTGTTTGTTTGCCTGTTCAGCAAGTCTATACACGTTCGACACATCCGGGGAACCCTGATCGAATCATGAATTTACGAATAATACCTTTAATCGCTGCCTGCTTTTTACTACTAGCCTGCGGCCCGGCAGAGATTGTTGATATTACAGCCGGGTGGAGCGCTGAAAAGCTCTATCGCAGCGCCAAAAATGAAATGGCTGAAAAGAACTACGCGACGGCGATCGAACAGTATGAAATCCTGGAGTCGCGTTATCCGTTTGGAAAATATGCTACCCAAGCGCAACTCGATGTTGGCTATGCTTATTATAAATTTGAAGAAATTGATGCCGCAATCGCGGCACTTGATCGATTTATCAAACTAAATCCGCGTAATGAGGCAGTCGATTACGCCTATTATCTGAAGGGACTGGCTAATTTCGGCCGCGGCAAAAGCTTAATGGACAAGGTATATTATCGAGATAAGTCCGACTACGACAAGTCTATTTTATTGACCTCTTACCGTGATTTCCAGATCCTGTTGAGAAGGTTTCCGCATAGTAAATATGCTGTTGATGCCCGACAACACCTGATCTATTTACGCGACAAGCTCGCCAGCGCCGATTTGAAAATTGCACGTTATTATGCCTCACGCGATGCCTGGGTAGCCGCTTCGAATCGAGCAAAATTTATATTATTGTCTTATCCCGACACGGGGGCGGCGAAATCAGCACTGGAAATACAACTAGCGGCCTACCAGCACCTTGGGCTGGACCAACTGGCAGCCGACACTCAGCGCATCATCGATTTGAATTTTGGCGATGGATCCTGATTGACGGGAACGGCCACCAGACGCGCTGTCAGGGAACCCGGATCACACTGTGATCTACCATTGCATTCGGAGTTTTACAACCAAGTTGCTCCATTACCTGACTAAGTTCCTCTCGCAATAGTTCAATTGCATGTCCGGCCCCAACCTCTCCCAGAGCCGCGACGCCATACATCATGGCACGCCCGCTGAAAACCATGTCAGCCCCACGGGAGAGAAATCGGGCTATATCGACTCCGGACTCGACACCACCATCAGCCATCACAGGAATTTTTTCTCCAATCTTGTTTTTTATCGCCGCGACAAGTTCGACGGGTGGGATCGACGCATCGAGCTGCCGACCGCCATGGTTCGAAACGATGATCGCGTCGGTACCCACCTTTAGCGCTAACTCTGCATCTTCACGGCTGCTAATCCCTTTGACGATCAGTTGATGCGGCCATTGATCCCGAATTTGCTTTAGCAGTTCGAGATCTACAATGTCTTTTAAAGTTTTGCGTATGAAATCTGACAGTTCAGCCATATTATCGGTAGTTTTCAGATAAGGTTTGATGGTTTCAAACTCGGGCCTGCCATGCCACGCCATCGCCATCGCCCAGGCCGGCCTTGTCAGGAGCTGAAAAAAACTCCCCAGGGTTAATTTAGGCGGTAGGGTCAACCCGCTGCGAATATCGCGCGGTCGTTTACCCAATGACGGCACATCGATAGTGACTACCAGGTTCTTGCACCCGGCGACGTCGGCACGCTTCATCAAATCATGCAGCATGCTTTTATCGGTTGGTGGATAAAGTTGAAACCAGAAGCAGTCTTCAGCGCACTCAGCCGCGCGCTCGATTGAGATGCTCGCCACGGTACTGAGGATAAATGGAATATTGGCTAGTTTTGCCGCCTTGCCCTGGTATTCGGATGCTTTGGGCCATATCAAGCCACTCAACCCGAGCGGAGCAACACCGAAGGGCGCATTATAGCGCCGCCCCAGAATTTCGACTGCAAGCTGGGCTGGCCCGGATGGCCTCAGATAATAAGGTTGTAAATAAACCTGATCCAAAGATTTACGATTATTTTCAACTGCCAGGTCGTCATTACATCCACTACCAAGATAATCGTATACAAAGCCGGGGATACGCGACCTGGCCATCGATTTCAGCTGCGCTATATTCGCGGCCTTATTCATAGTTTGATTGCTCATTTATATTAATCCAGTATTTAATCTGCGCGTATTAATCGACACGAGGCCCGACAAAATATAACATCATTCACGAAAATGAATTAATTTCTCATTAATATTTACCGGTGATTTGAATCCACCAGGGCATCCCCCCGACCTTAACCGAAATTTGATAAAACCATGAAATACAATCGACTTGGAAACAGCGATATAGAAGTAAGCGAGATATGTCTCGGCACCATGACCTGGGGAACCCAGAACAGCGAACCCGAGGCTCACCAGCAAATGGATTATTCGCTCGAACAGGGTGTCAATTTTTTTGATACCGCCGAGATGTATCCAGCCAACCCGATATCAGCCAAAACCCAGGGGCGAACCGAGGAGATCATCGGTAGCTGGTTTAAATCTTCGGCCAGGCGCGACAAGGTCGTTCTCGCCACCAAGGTCACCGGTGAAGGGCTTAAGTGGGTGCAGGGAGGCGCCCCGATTTCACCAAAAAAAATCCGCATCAGCATCGAAGGTAGCCTGAAGAGACTTAACACAGATTTTATCGATCTTTATCAATTACATTGGCCTAATCGCGGGTCTTATCATTTTCGTCAGGCCTGGTATTTCGACCCAACTTCACAGAACAGGCAGGCGACCAGGGAACATATTCTGGAAACACTGACAGCACTCAGGGATCTTATTCAACAGGGTAAGATCCGACAAATTGGCCTGTCTAACGAAAGTTGCTGGGGTACCAGTCAGTTTTTGCAAATCGCCGAAGCAAACGAGTTACCGCGCGTGGTTTCAATACAGAATGAATACAGCCTGTTGTATCGCCGGCATGATCTCGATCTGTCCGAGCTTTCGCACAACGAACAGGTCGGATTATTACCCTATTCACCAATTTCATGCGGTATGCTAAGCGGCAAATATCGAGACGGAAACATACCTGCCGGATCACGCATGACCATTAACCGCGATTTACACGGGCGCATCACCGAGCAGGCCACCGAGGCAACCGATGCTTATGTCGATGTAGCGCAAAAACACGGGCTCGACCCATCACAAATGGCACTCGCGTTTTGCCGCCAACGCCCGTTTGTCACCTCGACTATCATTGGTGCCACCAACCTGGAGCAACTGGCAATCAATATCGGTTCCTGCGAAGTTGAACTCGGCAAGGAAGTACTGAACGATATTCAAAAGGTGTATCGCCGCTACCCAGCTCCTATATAAACGAATAATTAAAATAACGTGAACCAGGAAACAATTGTTAGTGAAATGAAAGTGCTGCCCGAAATCGATGTCGATTTCGAGGTGAAGCGGCGCATCGAATTTATTAAAAAAACCCTCAAGGCATCAGGACTCAACCACCTGGTGTTGGGGATTAGTGGTGGTATCGACTCGGGCACATGCGGGCGCCTTGCCCAATTGGCAGTCGATGAATTAAACACCGAGGATGGAGATTATCGATTTGTAGCGGTACGCCTGCCATACGCCACACAAGCAGACGAGAGCGATGCGCAGGCTTCATTACAATTCATCAATCCCGGAATCCGTGTCAGCGTCGATGTACAACCCGGCACCGATGCCATCCACCAGTCGACCATAGAGGCGCTGAAGCAGCAGGATGAGTTCGGTCAAAGTGAATCGGCACTCGACTTTGCCAAAGGCAATGTCAAGGCTCGTATGCGCATGATTGCTCAGTATGAAATTGCCGGTCTGCTTGGTGGCCTGGTAATCGGTACCGATCATTCAGCCGAAAATGTTACCGGTTTTTATACAAAATATGGCGATGGTGCCTGTGACCTGGCACCATTGTTCGGCTTAAATAAACGCCAGGTCCGCGCGCTGGCCAGCCATCTCGGTGCACCCGAACAACTGATCAGCAAGAAACCGACCGCAGACCTTGAAACCCTTAACCCATCGAAGCCTGACGAGGATGCACTGGGGCTTAGCTATGATCAAATCGATGATTTTCTGGAAGGCAGATCTGTAGACCCTGATGCATCGAATAGAATTATCGAAATTTACAGTCGGACCGAGCACAAGCGGCAGCCGATCACGACCCTTTATGATTAGGAATTAACAAAAGAGAATATACGGATTCCATGCGGTCTGTTTATCACTCCCTTAAATAACCTGGCTATAAAACGGCTTCTGCCTGAAGATCAGCATGATACGAAGACCGTACCATTGGACCACTCGCTACCTGATCGAAACCAATTGAATAAGCAAACTTACCCAGCGCATCGAACTCGTCGGGCGTGACAAATCGCTCGACTGCCAGATGATCGAGGCTGGGTTGCAAGTATTGACCCAGCGTCAGCATATTCACATCGTGTGAGCGCATGTCGCGCAACACCTGTTTCACCTCGTCTATATGTTCTCCTAAACCCAGCATTAAGCCAGATTTAGTCGGTACCTGCGGGTACAGTTGTTTGAAATTTTTTAACAGCTTTAGCGACCACTGATAGTCGGCACCAGGGCGAACTTTTTTATACAGGGTGGGTACCGATTCAAGGTTATGATTAAATACATCCGGCGGCGATTTTGCCATGATTTCCAGTGCAGTATCCATCCGACCACGAAAATCCGGTGTTAGAATTTCGATCTGAATATCGGGATTCAGGCGTCGAGTTTGCTCGATACAATCGATGAAATGCTGGGCGCCGCCGTCGCGCAGGTCGTCCCGGTCGACCGAGGTGATTACCACGTAACGCAACCCCATACTACGGATTGTTTCCGCTAGATTAGCTGGCTCGTTGCTATCGAGGGGATTCGGGCGCCCATGCCCCACATCGCAAAATGGGCAGCGTCGGGTACAGATATCACCCATAATCATAAAAGTAGCGGTGCCCTTGGAAAAACATTCACCCAGATTGGGGCAGGACGCCTCTTCACAAACGGTAAAAAGGCTATTTTCTCGCAATACTGACTTTAACTGCCGGACGCGATTACCAATGGGTGCCCTGGCACGAATCCAGGCTGGTTTGCGCTGCACCGATTTTGACGGTACGACTTTTATCGGAATGCGCGCAACCTTGTCAGCACCTTTAAGCTTTTCACCCTGAATTACCTGATACTTTTTATCCACGGCTGATATTCCCGATTAAAATGTCCACGAGTTCCTGTCCCGCCTGCTCGAGTCCAATGGCAATGTTCAAATCAACCATCTGGGTTACAGCCTGATCCTTCAAGCCACAGGGGTTGATACGCGTAAATGGGTCCAGATCCATATCGATATTAAGACTCAAACCATGATAACAGCGACCCTTTCGGATACGAAACCCAAGCGCTGCTATCTTGGCATTATTGACGTAAACACCGGGAGCATCTTTGCGCGCAATAGCTTCGACATTATAACGCGAGAGTAATTCTATTATCGACACTTCAATCTGTGTTACTAACTTGCGCACACCCAATCCGAGTCGACTTAAATCGAGCAGGCAGTACAGTACCAGTTGTCCCGGGCCGTGATAGGTAACCTGTCCTCCCCTATCGATTTGAATTACCGGTATTTCGCCTGTGTCGAATAGATGTTCAGGTTTTCCATTTTGGCCCTGGGTAAATACCGGTTCATGCTCGGTAATCCACCATTCGTCGGCGCTCGACGCATCGCGGGTTTGCGTGAAGGTTTTCATTTTTCCCCAGGTTTCCCGATAATCGGTAAGCCCCAGGAATTTTACGCTGGTGTTCATTTCTGACATTGGCAGGGCACTGTGTCGACCTGGATGCATACACTATCATCTATTACAAAGACATCACCACGTGTTCACATTCGAATAAATCCTGGTAAATTTCTTCGAGTTGTTTTTGGCTGTAAACCGTGAAGGTGACCGTCAAAGCGGTATATTTACCACCGCTACTTGCCCGTTTTCTGACCTCGAAATGTTCAGCCTGCGGGCATCGAGCCTTGACCAGTCCGAGGACGATATCCTCGAACTGATCGCTATGATTACCGAATACCTTAAGTGGATAGCGGCTCGGGTAATCAATCAACTCCAGTGCCGACTGGCGGATTTCCTGCCATTCAGTCATTGGGAAGCCCGCATCACTTTCATTTTATAATTTTGATAAAGCTGAATAACCTGTTGCCACACGACCCCCGGACGACCGCCACCTACCGCGTGCTGGTTGAGGGTTACAATCGGCAATATTTCGTGGGTTGACGAACTTAGCCAGATCTCTTCGGCATGGTGCAGGTCATCTTCGCTGATATTTTTCTCGCGACAAATAATCTTGCTCTGTTGGCACAATTCGAGAACGATTTCACGCGTTATGCCCCCAAGCATGAAGCGGCTTTTTGGCGGCGTGATAACGATATCGTCCCTGACCGTAAACAGGTTGCTCTGCGAACCTTCAATAGCGAAACCATCGCGAATTAGAATTGCCTCGATTGCACCCTGACCTATGGCCTGTTGATGCAGTAATGCATTCGGTAACAAATTAATTGTTTTTATGTGGCAGTCACTCCAACGCGTATCGTCAAGCGTGACAGCCTTTTCCCCCGCGGTCGTCGAATCCTGTGTTGCGTATTCCTGCTCGGTACAGGTTACCAATACGTTGGGCTGCATGTCGGGAGGCCAGGCGTGATCGCGTTTTTCCATCGTGCCGCGGGTGATCTGTAAGTAAATGACACTATCAACGTCCGGGAAATTTTGCTCGATTAAAGTGGCAAAAATTTCTAACCACTGCACCGTTGACAGTGGGTTTGGGATATCGATTGCATCAAGGCTATGCTGCAATCGGGCCAGGTGACTCTCGCTGCGCAACAGTTTACCCGTATAAACCGGTATAACCTCGTATACGCCGTCACCAAACATGAAACCACGATCAAATACAGATATTTTAGCCTTCTTGACGGCAATATAATCGCCATTTAGATACAGTTTTTCAGACATCCGTATTCTCTATTTAAACATCAATTTTATACTGTCCAGTGTTTTAATCCACAAACCGCCATCATCCACCGCATGCGTCGCAACAATTTTTTCGTTGACGACTATTTCCTCGTCCAGCTCAACATTCACCATACCCATCTCCTGACCACGCGCTACCGGTGCGTTAATTTCGCTGTCAATATCCATCGATGCCTTTAATTCGCGATATCGGCCACGCGGTATCGTAATATAGATATCATTCTCGACTCCCATCGCAATTTGTTCCTGGTCGCCATACCAGATACGCGCGGTTTTCAAGACTTCATTCGCACGATATAGGCGATGGGTTTCGAAATAACGATACCCGTAATTTAGCAAAGACAGGCTGCTTTGAGTACGCGTCTTGTCTGAGTTAGCGCCGAGTATTACCGAAATCAGGCGCATGTTGTTCCTTGACGCCGATGCCACCAGGCAATATCCAGCAGCTTCGGTATGACCAGTTTTAACACCATCTACAGTATTATCGCGCCATAACAGTCGATTACGATTGTATTGACGAATGCTATTGAAAGTATATTCCTTCTCTTTATAAATTCGATAGGTTTCGGGAAATTCGCGGATTACTGCCTGCGTTAATATAGCGATATCACGGGCAGTACTGTAGTGCCCTTTAGTTGGCCAGCCAGTCGCATTTTCAAACCGCGTATTGGTCATTCCCAGAACCCCTGCCTGATGATTCATATAGCCGGCAAAGGCTGACTCGGTACCGGCAATATGTTCAGCCAGCGCAACACTGGCATCGTTCCCCGACTGTATTATTAGTCCTCTCATCAAGTCCTGGACCGATATTTTTTTACCCACCTCGACAAACATTTTCGATCCCTTCATGCGCCAGGCTTTTTCACTAATAGTGACTAGTTCATTGAGTTTAACATCACCGTCGGCGATCGCCCTGTCGACCAGGTAGGCTGTCATTAATTTGGTTATACTGGCGGGTTCTACGCGTTGGTCAGGATCTTTTTCAGCCAGTACCTGCCCACTGTCAAAATCCATCAGGAAATAGCTTTCTGCATCTAGCGAGGGCGGGTCGGGTATTGGCTTCGGCGTTGCCCAAACGCTGAAACTGATAAATAGCAAAAGGGAAATAATGGTGATTTTGTTTGGTTTCATCTTGTGCAGTTCATACCATGATCATAAGTGCCGCGATTGTAGCGGGCAGCCCAGACGGTAACAAGCGCTATTGAAGAGAATTTCGGACCAACTATTTTACTTCTTTACAACGATGCGAGCAGTGCTAAATCCCTTGCTTTTCAAGCGACGTATTACCGCGTTGGCCTCATCGAGGTCGTACAAGGGACCCACCCGCACTCGATAAAACAAACCATCATTGGTTGCCAGCTCTGATATAGAGGCTGCCCGCTCGTTAGAATCCTGCAAATCTCGCAACAGATTTATCGCGTTAAATTCTTCGCCGAAGGAGCCCACCTGGATATACAACGGGGTTTCTTCTTTGCTTTTGTCAGCGAGTGGAATTGTCCTTACTACAGATGCTGATGCCGATGCTCTCTGGCCCGCCGCCAGAGTATTGATCTCAACCCTGGCAGTGCCGGTACCAATAATATCGAGCTTTTGCGCGGCGGCGTAAGATAAATCAATTATGCGCCCGCTGATGAACGGTCCCCGGTCATTGACTTTAACCACTACTGAGCGGTTGTTAGTTAAATTTTTCACGCGCACGTAGACAGGAATTGGCAGGGTTTTATGCGCGGCGGTCATTGCATGCATATTATAAATTTCACCACTTGATGTTTTCCGGCCATGAAACTTTTTGCCATACCAGGAAGCGATTCCACGCTGTTTAAATCCCTTCGCGGTTCCCAGCACATAGTAGCGTTTACCAGCTATCACGTAAGACGAAGGATTTCCGCTGGCTGAACGAGTGGTTTGCGGAATAACAGTTGGGCTGGCGCCCGACCTGTCCCCGATGGGCACCCCGAAGGTACAGGCTGACAGGGCTGTAACCAGGGTTCCGATATAAATTAGCTGCTTCAACCTTTTACCCCTGTTTCATCCTGTCTTTTATCAGAAGTGATAGCTGGTACACGGCCATTGCATAAAGCTCGCTATGATTGTAGCGGGTAATAACATAAAAATTCTGCAAGCCAACCCAGTATTCCACCTCACTTTTCTGTTGTAGTTTTACCAGCGCCACCGCGGTATCCGGGTCAAGTTCGGTTTTTGAGTACAATCCATTTTGCAACAGGTCAGACCACTTGTAGGTGGTTTTGACTCCAGGTTTGAGCAGGTTGATCGAATTTGTTTCAAGCGCTGTCAATGGACCGGCTACAGCTTCGCCTACACGCCAGCCATGCCTGACGAAATAATTGGCAACACTGGCTAATATGTCCGGAATACTGTCAAACAGATTGGCCTGACCATCACCGTCAAAATCTACCGCATAACTTCGGTAGCTGGAGGCAATAAATTGCGGCATACCCATAGCACCAGCATACGATCCCCTCAAGGCTCTCGTGTCCAGTTTCTGCTCTTTTGCTAATAATAGAAATTGCTCAAGTTCACGACTAAAAAATTTACTGCGCTTGGGATAATCGAAGGCCAGCGTCACCAGGCTGTCAAATACGGGGTCCTTACCTTTATAAATACCATAAAAGGTTTCGACACCTATTATCGCGACGATAATTTCTTCGGGGATACCGGTTTTCAGTCTAATCCGGGACAACAGCTCCGCATGTTGACGCCAAAACCTGGCACCCTGTTCTATTCTCTTGTCCTTAATGAATATGCGGCGATACTGATGCCAATCCAGTTCTTTCTCGGCCGGTTTATCCAGAAGCTCAAACAGGTGACTTTGTTTCTTGACAGCCGAAAACAGCTCAATCAGCTCTGGCTCAGTGTAATCGGTTTGCCAGGCCATACGTTCGATAAACTGATTCACGTCGGCACGATTTTTATAATCGCCAAGTTTAATTTCGACTGCATTTACATGCGTCGAAAATAGCAAGATCATTGATAGCAAAAAATATTTCATCCATTAGCCCAAATAACGTTTTGCCGAACGTATCGACATAACCAAACCGAAACCCATCATCAGGGTTACCATTGAGGTGCCGCCATAACTGATTAGCGGTAACGGAACGCCAACTACCGGCAACATTCCGGCAACCATACCAATGTTTACAAACAGGTAAACAAAAAAAGTCAGGCTCAATGCGCCTGCCAACAATCGTCCAAAATTTTCAGTCGCGTGGGCAGCTATATATAGTCCCCGATAAATTATTACGAGGTAGAGTAATATCAATAGAATACTGCCGAAATATCCAAATTCTTCACCAAATACCGAAAAGATAAAATCGGTCGAGCGTTCCGGAATAAAATCGAGCTGCGACTGCGTGCCATTGAGCCAGCCCTTGCCATAAACCCCACCCGAACCAATCGCAATTTTCGACTGAATAATATGATACCCGGAACCCAGCGGATCGCTCTCGGGATTTAGTAGCGTCAGGATGCGCTCGCGCTGATAATCGAGCAGTACAAATTTCCATAGCAAAGGTGCTGTTAGCGACAGCAGAAAACTTAAGGCTATAATCGTCTTCCAGCGTACTCCAGCCAGAAATAATACAAAAAATCCCGCACTACCCACCAGAATTGCGGTACCCAGATCGGGTTGACGGGCAATTAACAAGGCTGGAATCAATACCAGAACGACCGATATCGTGAATGCCTTCCAACCCACCGGTAAGACCCTGCCTGCCAGATACGATGCGACCATCATCGGTACTGCGAGTTTCAGAATTTCGGAGGGCTGAAATCGAATTATGCCGAGATCAAGCCAGCGTTGAGCGCCCTTGCCAACCTCACCAAAAAACATGACCGCGAGTAATAATAATATTCCTGCCAGATAAAGCCAGATTGAAATATTCTTTAAGATGCGGATGGGGATGTTAGCGATCGAAACCATTAATAAAAACGCCATCGCCAAACGTGTGACCTGGCGCAACATTAAATCAGTATCAGATCCACTCGCGCTGTATAGCACCATTACTCCGAACACCGATAACAGCCCAAGCAGCAGGAGTAACACGGGATCGATACGCAGCGCGTCGAGAATTCGCTTTGTATAGGAAACATTTTCGTAATCCAGGACCCGATTCACGACTGCCCCAATAAATATGCATCCATCACCTGTCGTGCAATCGGTGCTGCAACCGACCCACCGTGTCTGCCATGTTCGACGATCACCGCTACAGCAATTCGCGGATCCTCGGCAGGTGCAAAACTGACAAATAAAGCATGATCCCGCAGATTCTCGGACACGGCTTCTTCATCGTATTCCTCATCCTGGGCAATCCCATAAACCTGGGCAGTACCTGTCTTACCGGCAATACTATACTTTGCCCCCCAACTAATTGGATAGGCTGTACCACGCAAGCCATGCACCACGTTCATCATGGAATTCCTGATGTGCTGCCAGTTCTGGTCTTTGTTTAATTTGTATATCCCTACCTGGCTAGTTTCGACTATGCGCTGCCCCTCGGAGCCTGCAGGCTCGATAGCCCTTACGAGATGAGGGCGGTAACGCTTACCTTTTTTTGAAAGTGCGGCGGTAGAATTTGCAAGTTGCAGAGGTGTGATCAAAAACGCGCCCTGCCCTATACCGGTAATCAGCGTTTCTCCAGGAAACCAGGGCATACTCTGGGTTACTTTCTTCCATTCCCGGGAGGGTAACAAGCCGCTTTTTTCACCAGTGCTATCAATGCCGGTTTTCTGACCGAAGCCAAACTGTTGCATAAAGGCTGAAATTTTATCGATCCCCATACGGTAAGATAAATCGTAGAAATAAACATCGCAGGACTGGGTAATCGCATCCTGTAAATCTACACTGCCGTGACCCAGTTTTTTCCAGTCCCGGTATTTTCGTTCCTCGTTGGGCAACAAAAAGTAACCGCCGCAGAATAGTTTCTGGTTTTTATTAACCGAACTGGTTTCGAGCCCGGCTAAACCAAAAAAAGGTTTGATCGTCGAGCCTGGAGGATATTGGCCCGATAAGGCCCGATTGAACAACGGCCTGCTGGGTGAATCGCGCAATGTGCCATAATCCTTCACGCTGATGCCGTTGACGAACAGGTTGGGGTCGAAGGTCGGCATACTCACCAATGCCAGAATTTCACCATTATCAGGATCAATCGCAACCACCGATCCGGTATTATCGCCAAACGCATTTTCTGCCACCATCTGTAAATTCGAATCGATGGTCAAATGCAGGTTACTACCTGGAATCGGTGGTTTTTCGTCGAGCACGCGCAGGGTACGACCCTTGGCATTCACCTCGACCTGTTGAACACCCACGGTACCGTGTAATTCATCTTCATAAAATCTCTCGAGACCGAGTTTACCGATATGACTGGTGCCGGCGTAATTTATTTCGTCAACCTGGCTCAGGTCATCCAGATCTATACGGCTTACATATCCAAGTGCGTGTACACCGAATTCCTTGAGCGGATAGTTGCGCGCCAAACGGGCATTGATCTCCACCCCCTTGAATTTATGCAAATTGACCGCCAGGCGGGCAACCTCATCATCGTTGAGATTTAATCGTAGCGGGATGCTTTCAAAAGGCCGACGCCGTTTCGAAGATTGCCGATATCGTTTTAAATCCTGTTCGCTATAGGCAACGTAGTATTTGAGCCGTTCCAGGGTATCTTCAATATCGTCAACCTGTTCGCGGATAATTTCGAGCCGGTATGCCGGCAAATTATTGGCAATCACAACACCATTGCGATCGTATATTAACCCCCTGGCTGGTGGCAGGGCCTTGATTCGAACCCGGTTGCTGTCTGACAGCGTGGAAAAATGCTCGTAATCGACAACCTGCAATACGTAGAGCCGCGATAGCACGGTAACGATCAACACCAGTACAATAACGGCGGATACTACCAGGCGTCGCCGAATCAGCCGGTATTCCAGGTGATCGTCTTTTAAATGTACTCGTTTGGACATCTACTGCGTGTCAGGGGTTGTGGGATTTGCTAAACAAAGGATATCTATAATATTTGCAACAATGATGGGTACGCGATTAAACCATCGAACTGTAGCGATGCATAGTGTAACGGTTCATATTTTAGTTGGATAGCATCGATAAGTGCTGAAACTGCTTTTTTTTAGTGGATTAGCGTTATTTATGTGTAAAGAAGTTTTGAACCCGCGCTAAAAATCGATATCATGCACGCAAATTTCTTGGCCCCGAATCTGGGGCACATTTTTACTGTTAGTTAACGTCCATTTAAATGGGGATGAGTATGGAAATTAGTACGCTGTTGCCACCGGCCATCGGTGCGTTGGGGCTGTTTGCTGCCAAATATACCTATGAGCTGGTGAAGAAATATCCAGAGGGTGAGGGAAAGGTTATCGAGATTGGTAATCAGATACACCTCGGCGCAATGGTTTTCATGAAACGCGAATACAAGATGCTATCGATATTCGCCGGCGTTTTGCTTGTATTGCTATATTATTTTCTGGGCTGGCAAACCACACTTTGTTTTCTGCTGGGCGCCCTGGCATCGGCTACCGCCGGTTATATCGGCATGAACACTGCTACGCGTGCCAATGTGCGCACCACCACCGCGGCGCACAATGAGGGTCCGGCAGAAGCGCTCACGGTCGCCTTCTTCGGTGGCTCGATCATGGGCCTCTCGGTCGCGGCACTCGGTTTGTTAGGGCTGGGCGTGGTTTATTATATGTTCGCCGATAATCCTGAAACATTGCATGCCATCCATGGATTTGCGATGGGCGCTTCGGTGGTTGCACTGTTCTCACGTGTCGGTGGCGGAATCTTTACCAAGAGCGCAGACATCGGTGCCGACCTGGTAGGAAAAATTGAAGCCGGTATCCCGGAAGATGATCCTCGCAATCCTGGTGTAATTGCAGACAACGTCGGTGATAATGTTGGCGACGTTGCCGGCATGGGATCCGATATCTTTGAATCTTATTGCGGGTCAATGATTGCAACTATTGCCATCGCATCGACGCTAACCGCCGCTGCGATGACCGGTATGGGTAACCGCGGGGATCTGATGTTCCTGCCACTGGCACTTGCGTCACTGGGATTGCTTTGCTCGATCGGTGGTATTTACATAGTTAAGACGAATTCTGCCAAATCGCCCGAAAAGGCCCTACGCATGGGTACCATGGGCTCATCGATATTATTTATTGGCGCCGCTTATTTCCTTATTTCGCTGCTCGAATTAAGCTCCGGAATCTGGATAGCGGTGGTCTCTGGTGCAGTCGGTGGAATCATAATTGGCCTGGTGACCGAATATTATACCGCTGGAAAACCAGTTCAGCACATCGCCAAAGCGGGTGAGACCGGGCCTGCAACTGTGATGATTAGCGGCCTCGCACTCGGCATGCAGTCGGTAGCCATTCCTGTTTTGACTATATCTGCCATTATCGCTACGTCGAGCCATTTTGCCGGCCTGTATGGCGTCGGAATCGCTGCGGTTGGCATGCTCGCCACCGTTGGCATCACCATGGCAATCGACGCTTATGGTCCGGTCGCGGACAACGCCGGTGGCATCGCCGAAATGGCTGGGCTGGGCGAAGACACGCGCAAGATCACCGATTCGCTGGACGAACTCGGGAATACTACGGCTGCTATCGGCAAAGGATTTGCGATCGGTGCAGCTGCACTGGCGGCCCTTGCAATCATCACCGCTTATATCGAGACGGTTTCCGCCAAAATACCAGACTTTGCACTCGAACTGAATAACCCGGATGTTTTGATCGGTCTTTTCATCGGTGGCCTAATCCCGTTTGTGATCGCTTCTATTACAATGACCGCGGTTGGCGATGCCGCTTTCGAGATGATTAAGGAAATACGCCGCCAATTCCGTGAGATAGAAGGCTTGCTGGAAGGCAAGGCCCAACCGGATACCGCGCGATGCATCGATATAGCTACCACAGCGGCCCTGAAGAAGATGATCCTGCCGGGATTAATCGCAGTTAGTATTCCACCACTGGTCGGATTTCTGATTAGCGCGGAAGCACTCGGCGGCATGCTCTCGGGCGCCCTGCTGTGTTGTGTGCTGATGGCGTTGATGATGGCAAACGCCGGTGGCGCATGGGACAACGCGAAAAAATACGTTGAAAAGGGCAATCTGGGCGGCAAGGGTTCTGATGTACATACTGCAGTCGTAGTCGGCGATACAGTAGGAGATCCATTCAAGGATACCTCGGGTCCTTCGATGAATATTCTGATCAACGTTATGGCCATTGTCAGCCTGGTAATTGCGCCATTACTGAGTTAGTTAATTTCAGTCCAGCCAGATAGTGTTTGTTTTTAACGGGGTTTCGCACACAAAGACTCCCAGTATTTCATAGTTAGATTAGAGTAAGTGCGCAAGTCACTTCCTCATTAGTATCTACGGAGTATTAGGAGTATTAGTGTGCGAAAACACACGTTTCCACTTTATATATTAATAAGTCGCCGCATGTTTCACATGCAACACTACATTTACCATCATCCCAGATGATAAAACATTTCAACTACGGTATTCTGACTTGCTTAAGAATTACCCTTTAGTAATTTATCTATGAATCAAAAAAACGCGTTTTATGCTCAATCCGGTGGCGTTACTGCGGTCATCAATGCTACAGCCTGCGGCGTCATCGAAACCTGTCGCCAAAATAAAAATCGCATATCTAAACTTTTCGCCGGTCACAATGGAATTATCGGTGCTCTAAACGAGGATCTGATCGACACTTCCCTTGAGTCAGAAGACGATATCGCGGCCCTCAAGAATACCCCGTCCGGCGCTTTTGGCTCCTGTCGTTTCAAACTGAAAAGCCTCGAGGAAAACAAACGCGAATACGAGCGCCTGATAGCTGTATTCCAGGCGCATAATATCGGCTATTTCTTTTATAACGGCGGGGGTGACTCGGCCGATACCTGCTACAAGGTTTCGCAGTTATCCGAAAAAATGGGCTATCCGGTGCAGGCGATTCACATCCCGAAAACCGTGGATAACGACCTCCCTGTCACCGACAACTGCCCTGGATTTGGCTCGGTTGCAAAATATATTGCCGTGTCTGCGCTTGAGGCTTCGTTTGATGTGCGATCGATGGCGAGGACTTCTACCAAGGTTTTCGTGCTCGAGGTTATGGGGCGGCATGCAGGCTGGATTACCGCCGCAGGTGGCTTGATTGAAGATTATGGCATCCCTGTCGTGTTACTCCTGCCCGAAATTAACTTTGACCACGACCGCTTTGTTGAGGCAGTGAAAAACAAGGTCGAGGAACATGGTTATTGTACGGTCGTGGTTTCCGAAGGAGCGCGATATGCCGATGGTAAATTTCTCGCCGAGCAGGGTTCGCGAGATTCTTTTGGTCATGCTCAGCTTGGTGGCGTCGCACCTGTGGTTGCTAACCTGATCAAACAGGCCCTGGGTTATAAATTTCACTGGGCAGTTGCTGACTACCTACAACGTGCCGCACGCCATCTGGCATCGGCAACCGATGTCGAACAGGCATACGCGTTGGGCAGGGCAGGTGTCGAAATGGCTTTAGATGGCAAAAATGCGATTATGCCAACCATTGATCGCGTCTCGAACAAGCCGTATCAATGGAAAATTGGTAGTGCCGCACTTTCTGATGTGGCTAACGTCGAAAAAATGATGCCGCTCGATTTTATTTCCGAGAATGGATTTGGTATTACCGACGCTTGTAGAGATTACCTGTATCCGCTAATAGCGGGGGAGTCTTACCCGCAATACGACAAGTACGGCATGCCAAAATATATTGTATTAAAAAACCAACTGGTCGATAAGAAACTCCCGCCCTTCGAAATCTAAACTTGGAAACGAAGATCAGGCGTCTTTCTCGAATAACATCACGCGCGGATCAACACCAACCTCAGCGACTTTATGTAAATCGGCATAATCGATATGACAAATACAATTGCGACCGGATTGTTTGGCCTCAAATAGATAATTGTCCACCGAATCGACGAATGTATCGATGTCGATAATACTGGCTTTTATGTAAACGCTAGCACCCATGCTTGCGGTAATATCGAGTTCACCCTTATCGTGCATAACCGGGGAGGAAGCAATTTTCTCGCGAATGCGATCAGCCGCTTTTACCGCCAGATTGAGATGCGTCTGGGAAAAGATCATCGCAAATTCTTCCCCGCCATAGCGGCATACCCAATCCGTAGTTCTGACTTCGTTTTTAATTATGCCGGCGACTTGCCTGAGTACCAGGTTACTAATCTCCTGACCATGGGTATGATTAATGTTCTTAAAATGATCGAGATCAGCCACCACCAGGGTTGTCGGTATTCCACTTCGTTTCGAACGATCCATTTCCGCCTGTAACAGGTCTTTGAAGTGCCGGAAATTATATAACCCGGTGAGCGCATCGGTAGATACTAACTCGGCCATTTCGTTAATCTGGGAACGTAAATTTCCGACTTCTTCAGGTAATTCGCATTCCGGCTCCCCTGCGGGACATTTTAATTGTTGTTTGCTGGAATCATCCATACTTCAAGTTAATCTTTGTCAGATAAAATTTAAAATAATCATCTGAAGTATAGCAGTAACCATTTCGCATGTAGCTTCGACTGCATCCGGAAATTATACGACTTTACAGTATCGTAAGAGACCAAAGCCGGACACAATTCATCACCCGCTACCAGTGTTCAATCGTTAGATTCAATCATCCGGTTTAACTCTTCGATACGTTTTTTTGCCTCGACACTTGCACCGGGTCCGGCAGCCACCACTATGTCTCTTGGCCTTAATGGTATTCCCTTTGCGGAATAAACATTTATCTTTGCGATCGGTTGGTGGTTTTCCCTGTCCATAAATATGACTGGTTCGGCGTGCTCGCCAAATATCCACTGGTCACCCCACTGGGTCAACGCGATCAGCAGTGGCATCAGGTCCTTGCCCTTAGTGGTCAGTACATATTCGTGTCTTTTTGCCCCTGCTTTGATAGGCACGCGATCCAGTATCTCGTTCTGGCACAGTTTTTTAAGGCGCGTGGTCAATATGTTACGCGCGATTCCAAGTTGTCGCTGAAATTCCTCGAATCGCCGTGTTCCAAAATAGGCTTCGCGAATGATCAGAATAGCCCAGCCTTCGCCAATAATTTCAAGCACATGGCCAATCGATCGATTTAAAGGATCATATTTTGCGGGTTTCAATATAATTCCATAGCAGTCAGATTACTCAACAATAAATGGCTGGTGGAATTCTACCAGTATAATAGTTTCCGTTTGAAACTTTTATATTAATTCTTCTAAATGCTCAACTATCCTTCAGCGGATATTGATTAGCTCGTCTCAAGTTTGCCCGCGTTCGAACCCTCGAACCGCGGTAAATTATCGCTAATTTCATAATAATCACCGGCTTCATGCACGTACACGTGGCCAATTGTTTTGAGCCCATGACAGGCATCCAGAGTGCCGGCCGAGACAGCAATTTTATTTTTCTCGTCCCTTGCATCCCAAAATAGACTTGACCCGCACTCGCTACAAAAACCGCGATAAGTACCGGGTGAGCGATCATGATACCATTTCAGGCTATGCTGTTTGATCAACGACAGATTATTTCTGTCCACCGAAGTATAGGCCGCAACATGCCCATGGGTACGCCGACAGTTCCGGCAGTGACAGTTGATGATATCACGCCTCGGACCGGTGATTCGAAAACGCACCTGCCCACACAGGCATCCACCATCGAGTTCAGGTAGTTCATGTATTGATGTGGTCATCGTTTATAATCCATGGTTAGGTGCGAGGGATAGTATTGTAATGGTCAACCCAATGGAATCACATGTAGATTTAACCTTGGGAGCCTCTGATCAATTATGTTATGTCTCTGGCTCACAGGCTGATTCGCAATCAAGGCGCAACTTTGAATGCATGCGTCGGCCTGGTGAAAAGTTGTAACGCAGAGTGCGGATCAGCCCGTGAGCCCCGTAGGGCGGGCTCTGAAACGCACATCTACTGCGTTGCACTTCTTACAAAGGACTCAGGCCATTTGCTGCGAAGCACGTCTTGTATCTGTACGTTTCAGAACCCGCAGAGATATAATATAATTGATCAGAGGTTCCCTTGGTATTTGATTGATCAGGCCATGCTACATATCGCACTGCACCTTCTAGTACCTGCACTGGTAGCAATTCGGGTTTTCCCGGAAAAAAACCAGGGTGGTCGGCCTGGGCCTGATGATCCATATGCTTCTCGATGTTTCCGACTGCATTGTTATGGGTAATCTTCCCCTGGCTATGATTCCCTGACCGGCATGATCTCCTGAAACGAATTGATCGCTAAATAAGGCATAACATCTAGCGCCGGGGCCATTGAATTTGGCTGATGGATAGCCAGGACCTGGTCAATGCCAAAATCTAGCGCAGACTGCAGGGCCTTCAAATTATCGTCAATCAGCAAGGTTCGACTGCTTACAAATGGATGGCGCTTGTGAACTTCCGGCCAGCATCCCCGGGTTTCTTTGGGCTGCGAAAATTCATGAACAGTGATCAGGCGATCAAATTTATTCTCGATACCAGTTTGGGCCATTTTGAGTTCGAGGCTATCCTGATGGGCATTGGTTACCATAACTATCTCCTTTCCGGCACTTCGCAACGCATCGAGGAAATCTTCACAATGGGGTCGAGTTGCGACCATGTGGGCAATTTCCTTTTTTAATTCAATAACATCGACCTCTAGTACCCGACTCCAGTAATCGGTCGAATACCAGTCAAGAGTACCTGCTATCGACCGGGTTTGCTGGTTGATACTCTGTTTAGCTTGCTGAGGATCTATAAATTTAATTTCGGCGTAGCGCAATGGCAGGTACTCTTGCCAGAAGTAACTATCAAAATGAAGGTCAAGCAGGGTGCCGTCCATATCGAGCAGGACGGTGTCGATCTGACTCCAGTCAATTATCAAGGCATCGGCCCGTCAACGTGCATATGGCACCAGTCGTGATTTCATACCCCGATTATCCATTTTATGGCACTGTAATCCAGCGCTGCCGGACAAAAGGCAGGGTTCAGGATATTGCTTTACGAGTAACGGGCAGGCTCGCTCGGGCCCTGATCTTTACAGATCACGAGCCAGTCGAATGCCGACATTATATTGCCCACGAGAACTCGGAAATTTATCCCGATTTTCAGCACGCATCGAATTCGACGGACTACGGTAGGCGCCGCCCCTCACTACACGGACCTCGCAGTCACCTCCCTGCCAAACCGAGCCATCAGTAGGTGCATCCTTATAGTTGCGGTGAAAACAGTCATGTACCCATTCGAATACATTACCCGCAGTATCGAATAGCCCAAATCGATTCGATCTATAGGTGCCAATTTTCGCGGGTTTAGCCGTGCTAAATTCACTTTTGCAATCGAAACAGTGCGCATTGCCGGAACCCGCGGAGCTACCCCACCAGTAAGGTGTGGTAGTACCGGCGCGGGCGACATACTCCCACTCTGCTTCTGATAACAGGCGGTATTTTTTTCCGGTCTGTTTAGCCAGCCAGCGAGTGTATGCCAGTGCATCATCCCAGGATACATTGTTCACCGGATGTGATTTTCGGTCCCAACCCGAGTTGTCGGGCAATTTGCGTTTGGTAGCTTTCGCGAACCTGTCGTATTCGGCATAGGTGACTTCGTAAACCGATACCATGAAAGAACTGATTCTAACCGTATGTTTCGGCACTTCATCCGCTCCAATGGTGCCGCCCATACGAAATTCACCACCCGCCACCCGAATCATCATAGGACCCTTACCACCTGATTTTAATTTATCTTTGAAGGCATTGCCCTTTTTTATAATCACGACTTTGGGTTTTGTTTCTATAATTTTTAGCTCAGGCTTCTTCTCAATTTCCTGGGCACCACTGGTAACGGGGGCGGTTTCTGTTTTATCAGGCATTTGGGCTTTAACCAGATCCTGAACTTTTTCTCCAGCCTGCTTTACGGTATCCTCTACCTGCTCAACCAGTCCTTGTTGCCAGGCAAAGAAGCCGCCGCCGCCCAGCAATATAATAATTACCATCCAGACCAGTCCCTTGTAGGAACGCGGCTCTCTCGGCTGCTCGGGTATGCTTACATCGGCGAATCCAGAATCCTGAATATTGGTATCGGGAGCAGATATCACTATTTCTTCGTGCTTTGATCGTTCCTTTACGTCTATTACAATCAGGGTTGTGTTGTCCTGATTTGTTTTATTTGCGTCTTCGACAGCCTTGAGTAACGAGTACACACACTCCTTTGCGTTATCCGACCAGGACGAGTATTGAATGATTGCACCAGTGCCAAGCGTGTCGAGCCCGTCGCTGGCTACTATGATTCGATCCCCTGGTTTCAATTCGATCGGTTCCTCGGAAACATCAATACTGCTGATTTCCTCACCAGTCATCGCACTCATCAGCATGTTCCGGGACATGCCCGTCTGCTCATCAATATCCACACCCTGCTGTTTCATATTATCGAGGTAAGCGCCATAGCTATGATCGGCATTATGCTTGGTTATTTCCCGATCCCTGATGAGGTAAAGGTGGCTATCGCCAACACTGACCCAATACAATTTATTATCCTGCAGGTAGGCCGACACCATCGTGCAGCCCATACCCTGCAAGGCAGGTGTTTCCTTGACTGATGCGCTTATCTGATCGTTAGACCGATTCAGGCTCTCGGTTAAAGACTCGGCTATCTCTTCGGTTGGAAAGTTGGACTGGAATGTTTTATTGAAGCTTGCAATCACCATGTTGCTGGCGACGTTGCCGGCCGCATGGCCTCCCATGCCATCGGCCATTACCACCAGTGCGCAGGATTCACCTGATTCGGTGTCACCCAGCTGACTGATCATGTAAGCGTCTTCCTGATAGTCCCTCGCACCATCAATCTGATCGCTTGCTATTTCAAATTCAACACTCATCTATCAGTTTGATTCCTGAAAAATACGCTATGACAACGGTTGAATAATTAAACCAGGGATTCCCTGGATTCTAATTTACTCACCACACCCCATTAAAGACTCACTACGTTTAGAAGGAGACATATACTCCGCATTGGTGGCCTAAACACGGTCGGTAATCCGTATCCTTTAGTAATTGTAGTGGTAAATATAGATTATTTTGTAATTCCTGCCATTGCGTCCAAATCCACTGGTCACATCTGTCGGGTTCACGATTATCTATTTGTTCCGGATTCGAACATTCTGCCTCAAAATAAATTGAGATTGAGTGGTTTTGATCCGGAAATATATTATTGGTCAGACCGACGAATCTGAGCTCGTCAATTCCGAGACCGGTTTCTTCCGTCACTTCGCGTCTGGCGGTTTGCTCGGGGGATTCTCCCAACTCAATCCAGCCCCCGGGTAGCTGCCATACAAATTCCTGGTTGGCCACTATGCGTTTGCCAAGCAAGACTTTTTCCTGGTGGGTCACGATTACGCCTACTCCAAGCCGTACGTGGTTGTATAATCGATGCTTATCTATCTTTGGTCTCCGGTGAGAGGAATGACCGCCCTAACATGTTAATAGAAAACGAAACACAAATCAGGCTGGTCGCATTTATATCCGTCTTCGCAGTAATGGCGGTTTGGGAACTGATCGCGCCCTACCGACGACTACGCTATACCAAATTACAGCGCTGGCCACACCAGCTATTGCTGATTATTATTAACTCGGTAATTTTGAAACTCGTATTTCCGATTGCAGCAGTCGGAATTGCGTTATGGGCCGCTGGCGAGGGCGTCGGACTTATGAATGCCTTCTCGCTCAATCCCTGGATTTCGATCCCAGTGTCCATTGCCCTGCTCGATCTTGCGATTTATGCGCAACACCGGGTTGCGCATCGCTGGGTCTGGTTCTGGCGCATTCATCGCACTCATCATATCGATACCGACTTCGATTTGACCACAGGGTTAAGGTTTCATCCGATCGAGATGGTAATTTCAATGCTGTATAAAATGTTAGTGATAGTTTTACTTGGTGCTCCGGCAATCGGAGTCATGTTATTCGAAATTATTCTCAGTGGCTCCTCGCTATTTAACCATTCCAATATTAAGCTGCCAAAGAGCATCGAACCAGTTACCCGCAGGCTGATAGTCACACCCGAGATGCATCGCATCCACCATTCCACGCTGGCTGGCGAACACAATAGCAACTATGGCTTTTTCCTGTCCTGTTGGGATCGACTGTTTCACAGTTATACCCTCCAGGCATCAAACGATGACCAGACCATGCCGATCGGACTGGAGATGATGCGCGAACCGGAAGACAGGCGTATCGACCGGATCATAATGATCCCTTTCAGACAGGACTGACAACACTCCATTGCATGAGGAAATAGGACTTGAACTCTGTGCTATATTTCGAGTCTATTGCTGAGCTCTGATTTCCGAACTAATCAAATTCCCAAGATACGCTATGAAAGATACCTGGTCACTTTTGAAAAACACCGATTTCCCCCCAGTCAATCGTAACGAAATCGAAATATTGCAGGTAAATCTCGGCTATCTATGCAACCAAACCTGCCTGCATTGCCACGTTGCCGCGGGACCAAACCGTAAGGAGTTAATGGTCGGTGAAAACATTGACTACCTGATAAAAATACTCAAACGGCCATCCACACATACTCTGGATCTGACCGGCGGTGCGCCGGAAATGAACCCGATGTTCAAACAACTTGTGATTGAAGCCCGAAAGCTCGACGTGACGATTATTGACCGTTGTAATCTGACCATATTACTCGAGCCCGGGTTCGAGGACATGGCCCGCTTTCTAGCCGATAATGGAGTTCAGATCGTCGCTTCACTCCCCTGCTATATTGAAGAAAATGTCGATGCGCAAAGAGGCAAGGGAGTTTATCAGAAAAGTATCGAGGCACTTAAGATTCTGAATGGCCTTGGATACAGCCAGGAAGGCAGTAATTTGACAATCACATTGGTATATAACCCGATCGGCCCTTACCTGCCACCGCCACAGGAGTCACTATTTGTCGATTATCAGCATTTTTTACACGACAAGTATGGCATAAAATTCGATGCGCTTTTTACTATTACCAATATGCCGATCGCCCGATTTGGTAGCACTTTGATATCGAGGAATGAATTCGTGGACTACATGACCCTGCTAAAGGATTCGTTCAGTTCAAACAATTTATCCGGCTTAATGTGCAAGAATCAGCTAAGTGTCGATTGGCAGGGGTTTGTGTATGATTGCGATTTTAATCAAATGCTGAATATGAATATCAGGAACCCTCAAACCAGAGATCCACTGCACATTCGCGATGTGCTGGAACAAGACCTGTTCAATATCCCGGTGCGCATTGCCGATCATTGTTATGGCTGCACCGCGGGACAGGGTAGTAGTTGCGGAGGAGCACTTGCCTGAAACCACCGGTCGATCAGTCAGCATCATTATTCCAGCATACAATGAAGCACATCAACTGGAGCTTAGCTTAAAAAAACTGTTCGATAAATTGCCGGAAAACTCTGAAATCGAGGTTATCCTCAGCGATGGTGGTAGCACCGACAACACGCTGGATATTGCAAAGAATTATCCCTGTAGAATCCTCAGCAGCGATATTGGCAGGTCGAAGCAAATGAATTCTGCCAGCCGCCATGCGAATGGCGATTTTCTGTTATTTCTACACGCTGACAGCAGCCTGCCCGATAACTGGCTAAATCAGGTACAGGGCTCGCCAAAATGGGGGTTTTTCCCCATCAAACTTAGCGGCCAACACTGGTTGTTGCGCGTGATCGAGCGCTCGATCAATTTACGTTCCCGCATCAGCCGGGTGGCAACCGGCGATCAGGGTCTATACTTTAGCAGGTCTTTTTTTCAGGCTATGGAGGGCTTTCCAGATATTCCTATCATGGAGGATATTGCAATCAGCAAGCGAGCCCGAAATATATCGGAACCCAGTATCGGTCAGTATCCAGTCATTACCTCGAGTCGGCGTTGGGAACAACAGGGTATCATCAAAACCGTTTTACTGATGTGGGGGCTTAGATTTGCTTATTGGCTGGGAATAAGCCCGAACCGACTGCACCGAATATACCAGGGACCCTGATAAAGCCATGGCATTAATCCAGATCTTCGCCAAACCACCGGTTGAAGGCAATGTCAAAACCCGGCTGATCGACGACCTGGGCGTATCGGTGGCAACTGAAATTTATCGTTATTGCCTCGATTACACCTTAAACCTGGTGCGACAATCGGGCTTCGATTACCAGATATGGCTTAGCGAGGAATCAAGCGACACAATTTTTCAGGGCGAGGCTTACCAGTTGCAGCGCGGAGACGAACTCGGATCCTGCATGTTACGGGCGATAGACCAATCGTTGGAACGGTCTGAATCGGGTTTTAGAAAAGTTATTCTTATTGGGTCGGATTGCCTGGATATGACCGTTGACCATTTTCGGCAGGCAATCGATGCGCTCGGTAATCACGATATCGTGTTATTACCGACGCTCGACGGTGGTTTTGCACTGATTGCCTGTCGCAAGATAGACCCTCAACTATTCAGCGGGGTCAAATGGGGTGGCAGCCGTGTTTTTGAACAAACCCTGCGTAACGCACGTAGCCTGGATTACCGGGTGTCGGTACTTGAAACGATCAGAGATATTGATACGCTGCAGGACGTGAATCACTATGCTGAATTGAAGTCCCTGGTCTCAACTTACTAATGCTATATAAGCTATTGAAACCCATCCTGTTTGCAGTAGATGCTGAACTGGCACACGAGATTAGCCTGGAGCTGTTAAATGAATTCAGCGCATTGCTGCCACAGACTCGAATCGAAAACCCGGTAAAAGTGATGGGGATTGATTTCCCGAATCCGGTGGGACTTGCAGCCGGGCTCGACAAGAATGCCGATTATTTACCTGGACTATCGACGCTCGGATTCGGTTTTATCGAGGTTGGAACCGTGACTCCCCTGGCACAGGAGGGCAATTCAAAGCCCCGGCTATTCAGATTGATTCGCCGCCGCAGCATTATTAATCGTATGGGGTTTAACAACAAAGGGGTCGACTACCTGTTGCAACAATTACCCGAACCACCCAGATCATATGTGCTGGGGGTAAACATCGGTAAGAACCGGCAAACCCCGGTTGAAAACGCACTATCAGATTATCGAATTTGTCTGCAAAAAGTTTATGCGCAGGCCGATTATATTAGTGTCAATATTTCATCGCCGAATACACCAGGATTGCGTAGCTTGCAAGCCGAATCCGCGCTTGATGAACTGTTGCACGGGATTGACGAAATTCGAAAGTCGCTACAGGATCAATACCAGTTCAACCGACCAATTGCATTGAAAGTTGCCCCCGATCTGGATCATGAAGCAATTCCGGCAATAGCAGAATTACTTAGAAAACACCACATCGATGCTTTGATCGCAACCAATTCGACACTGGATCGCTCCCCGGTCCAGGGTCACCCGAAAGCGAGCGAAGTGGGTGGTTTAAGTGGTGAAGCGCTTTGCCAAAAATCGCGGGATGTGCTGGATCAGTTTTCCCGGGTCCTGCAGGACGACATCCCGATTATATCGGTTGGCGGCATTATGACCGCTGGAGAAGTTCAACTGCGCCTGCAACTCGGTGCAAGCCTGGTACAGTTGTATTCGGGCCTCATTTTTCATGGGCCGAAACTGGTGCGCGAAGCCGCACAAGTGAAGCTCTGACAAAACACGGCGGGTTCCGCTTTACAGGGTCGATACGACCTCGTTCATGTCACGGCGATACTGACCAGGTAACCGGCATACTTGCGAATATTGATAACCCCGTTATCCAGTATCAGGTATTGTCCCTTGATCGCGTCCAGCCGACCTTCCAGTTTCGGGGTTTTATCCAGGTTAAAGCTGACAATTTTGCTCGGATATCGTTGTGCCGGATAGTGAAAATCCTGGTTGCCGTCCTTGCTAGCGATAATTTCAATATCATCAGTCACTTCATCGTCGAGTTCAGCCGCCACCAGGGGCCAACAGGAATCAAATATCTGGTACAGGTCCACCGGCTCAACCTCGTTTTTCAACATGGTTCGCCAGTTGGTTCTGTCACTCAGATGTTTTTTAAACGCTGTTTCAACCAGCCCTGAATAATAACGTTTCGATACCCGCAATATCGGCAAGGCCTGTATTGCTCCCTGATCAATCCAACGGGTCGGGAGCTGGCTTTCGCGGGTAATACCAACCTTGGCACCGGATGTATTTGACAGGTAAACAATATGCGGTTTCATGCAATGCGACAAACCCCACTCGGGTTCACGGCAGGTGCCGAGGTGGAAATGGCATTTCTCTGGTGACATGATACAAATATCGCATTGAGCCAGGTTGCTAAAACAGGGATAACAATAACCCTGACTGAAACTTTTGTTAATCTTGCGTCCGCAATGGATACATTCGATCTGGTGTAAATATTCGATCGTAATTTTTTCACCCAGCCAGTCATTTAGCCGCAGGATTTGCCCGCATAGCTCGAGTTCATAAAGCACCGTTTCTTCGTGTCGGCTATGCATTTTGTGCAAGTTGCCCCGGTACCTCACAGTTTTTTACCATCCAGTCGATACACTGATTCGTTCAGGACTGTTAAACCCTGTTCGCGCCAGCGTGGCCTCTCATCGAGCACATCATTTTGTTCCAGCCTGTTGATGGAATATTCAGCCTCATAGTAATGCCCGATTTCCGTTTCAGGAACAGCATATGGTGGGCCTTTCATTTGAGCCTGATCGTAATCCAGGGTTATCAAAAGTTGATCCGTGCATTGTGGAATGATAGATAGCATATGAGCACAGTATCGATCCCGGTTCGCGGCGTCGATCGCTATCAACGCAGCGCGGTCGTAAACCATTTTACAGTCCGATAAATCCTGCGCCTGTAACTCAAAATAATCGCCCTGGATCAGGCTGATATTGTCACTTCTACGTAATATGAATCGATCAGATTCAGATTGCTGGTATTTTAAGCTGTGTTCGGAAAAAAATGATTCGATTGCAATTTCAGAAATCTCTATTCCGACAACCTTAAATCCCTGCTGTGCAAGCCAGGCGATATCGTGAGCCTTACCACACAGGGGCAGAAAAATTGTGTCGCCCGGATCCAGGTTAAACAGGGGCAGATATCGGAAAAGATAGAGATTAACCGAGGGCTCGTGGAAACCAATTCGGTTTTGTTTCCATCGATCCCGCCATTGATCAGGATGCATAGGAACCGGTAAAGAAAAATTATACCTTAACCTTTTCGGTGTCAACATTCATTGATTTTGAACTGTAATCGGGTAACTATGTCCCGTTTATTATTTCCAAGGTCTCTATTAGAGTGCCTTTAAGGCTTGTAATTTTTTGCGGCAGGCATTTGCTCCTGCAATACCTGCATACATGCCATCCATGGCAATAAGGGCAAGGAGCATATGTACAGGATGTACTGTATGCCGATTTCGCCTAAAGCGCCTACTTTTGGTGCAGGAGCAAAAATCGGCAACGCAGTCATCGCGGAAAGTGCAGGCTTTAAAGGCACTCTACAAGCGGACCTTGACACAATTGCGCCCATTCTTCTTGGCCACAAACAATGCCATATCAGCTCGTTTCAACATCGAATTATAATTACCGGTTTCGTCGGTCATCGCCGCAACACCGATGCTCAGCGTAGCACTCTTTTCTCCAAAATCTGTTTTATACAGCGTTTTCGCTACTGTCTTTCGAATTTTCTCGGCAAGCTTCTCTGCCGCGTTCATGTCGACTTCGGGCGTCAATACACTGAGTCCATTTTGACCATAACGCCCCAGGGTGTCTTTCGCTTTATCGATATTGGAAAATATATATTTAACTATAGTGGCAAAAACGCGGTAAGCGACCTGATCCCCATCCTGTTCGCGCAACTTTGATAAGCCATCGACTTCGATAATCAGAATAGAGAGAGGATCGCCTTCCAAAGCTGCAGTCTGGTACTTTTCCCTTCCAATCTTGTCGGAATTTTCACGACTCAGCAAAGTAATAGTCTTCTTTACCGAAGATTTACCCTTGCCGTCTTTTCCCGCACCGCCACCTGATTCTGCCGAGGCATTGGTATCGATAAAACTTTGATCTGTCATCTCCATATCTGTCGACTGGGTGGTAGACAATTTGGAGGTCACCGTGACATCACTACCACGCTGCGACGGTAATGGGGAGCTAGCGGGCGCGGGGGCCAGAGACGGGCTATCCAATACGACAGAGGAATTTCTGGTAGTTCGTTTATAAATTAACATGGCCTGTGCAGCAATACTGACACTAGCAACCATATCCAGATCATTAAACGGTTCCGTTGACCGACGTAAACTAATGATTCCTATCAAGTTCGAGTCACTAATAACAGGCACATCCAGCCGATAGGACACGGGCCGTTTTTTTACCATACCGAAAAACCCCTTAACATCTTCCTGCTCTGCACTAATGGTTGCTTGCCGGGTTTGAGTGAGTTTACTCACCACATCTTCCGACCACAGGGTTTTGTCCTCGTTTTCGAACAAGGCGCCCTCAATCTTGTCCGCAATCGGTTTGGGGCCTTGTCCCTCGAGTGAAGTAAGAATATAGGATTCGAATTCGATGACCGATTCGAGATGTTTTTTCAGCAATCCGATTACTTCGCTGAAATCCACAATACCACTCAGGGCCATATCAAGATCAATCAGGGTAAACGCCCAGGTTTCCTGTCGATTAGCCATATCCTGATTAATATCGGCCTGCAAAAATAGCAGCCTGCGATGGCGCTCAAGTATGTAGGAAAGATAAGCACCGATGAACGCGGCCGAGAGCAGAAGAACTGCGACTATATTAATCCAGAATATGGATACCTTGGTGATATGCATTGTGTATAAAAAAACACTCGCCATTACCAGAGTAACCAGGGTGGTTATTGGAAAGCGGATGACATTCAGGCTTCCCATCAGGATAATCAACAATGACATTTCAAGCGCGTGGTAGGCACTATATTTTTGTAGATAAACAGCGACTATGACAAAACCCATGCAGGCAATGCCATTGATAATTAGCCTTAAATTGGGCCAGTAAGGGTTCCGTACCCATTGACTGACAAACAAGTTACCTAATGCCAGCCCCGCAACAACAACATATCCGTACATTGGGATTAAATTTTCCCTGCCAAAGGCCTTATGCTCAAGGAATGCAAAGGCCAGGCTGAGAAATGACAGGATACCAAAAGCGAAGACGCTGGCACTGCGGCCCCGGGAATGCTGCCCAATCCGATACTTGTTCTCCATTGCACTATTCTGGTAATGGATTCGAATCGATTTTTTATATCGGGTGATTAAATCCTGCGACACTACACTGTTACCTTTTGAGGTTTAAATCAGCACGATTACTGAATCAATGGAGACGCCCTGCAAGGGCGGCACCAGGGTAAATATATCCTGATCGAATTCACCAAAAAACAACTTTTTAGTCGAAGGTCTTGTTTGCAGTTTCGATCCACTCATTGAGCGCTGGAATTCTCCATTCAGTCCACTTATTTTGAGTATTAAACTATGCCAGGGTTTTAAACTTTTACTGTTTGCCGAAAAGTCAGATCCTGCACAATGATTATAGTGGATTTTCATTATTTACAATGACTAATGTAATTTTGTTCATGGTTCAATTTAAGTTATATTATGACGATCGGGTGACAGCTATTACCTGTTTAAAACTCACCGAATAGCGGTCAATAATTTTCATATTTCCTGCTGAGAAGATATTGCAAAATATCGTTAACGCTAACTACTTGCCGAAGACTATTTAATGATACAACTGTTATTTCAACACCAATATGCACTGTTCATATTAATTATGATCGCGTTAATTATCTCGCTGACCTTTCATGAATACGGACACGCAATCGTGGCAAAATTATACGGTGACGATACCGCGCAAAAAGCCGGTCGGCTGACGCTGAATCCAGTCGCACATATTGACGCCACCGGATTGCTGATGGTGGTCCTGGTCGGCTTCGGTTATGCCAAACCAGTGCCAACCAATCCCGCCAAATTCAGCTCACGTTGGGCTACCCTGTGGGTCTCTGCAGCTGGCCCGGGGATGAATTTGCTGGTTGCGATTATTACCATTAATCTTTACGGCCTGGGGTTAGAGGCGGGGTGGGCACTTTTTGAGGGCCAGGGCCCACAATTCTTTTTCATTTTCCTGGCCAAGATCAACCTTTTGTTAATGCTGTTCAACCTGATACCGATTGGTCCTTTGGATGGCCATTACATACTGCCCTATTTCCTGCCCCGGTCCCTGGCCCAGCGGTATCTTTATTACAATCAACGTTACGGTGTTTACGCCCTGTTCGCAATAATCGCACTGAGTCTAATCGGTGTTCCGATACTTACAACGGTATTGAGTATTGGAAATTCACTTTTACCGGCTATTGTCTTTGTCTGAGTAAACTTGCCTCCCAAGGGCGTCCCTAAAAATAGTAATTTTTAGAGATGCCTTTAATGGAATGCGCGCGGCTTTACTAACTCCACTGCAGTTTCTATTTGCGTTTCGCCCTGCTGGTGGCGTTTACGCATCGGTAGCAGGCTGGCACCGGTTTTCGCATCGAACACGCGTTTTACCAGGATCGAATGCGATTCGTTTACGCGCTGTAGTTTGCCGACTATGCAAAGATAAGGCTGGTGGTCGATCGCGCGGTAAAACCTGGTATAAACCTGCGGTGTAAATGCCAGATTGAAAAACCCTTTCTCGTCTTCGAGGGTGACAAACACCATGCCTTTTGCCGAGCCGGGGGATTGCTTGACCAGCACCATGCCAAATACAAATACATCCGTATCGGCTTCCAGGGCATTTAAATCGCTCGAAAGCGTAAATTTTTGTAATGCCACTTTAAATGGCCACTGTTGTTGTTTGATCACCGCAACCGGATGATCGGCGAGGCTGGTTTTAAACGCTTTAAAATCTTTCTGAATTCGCTCTAGCGACTGCTCTGTCTGCCAGCTGATAGACCTTTCCTGGTCATCCAGCATTGGGTAAAAAGGTGCGGCCTCGGCCTTCCAGATCGCATCGGAGCGATCGCGTCCCAGTTCATTAAACACATCACTGGCTGCCAGTGCAGTCAAATCATCGCGGGCTAACTGGTTGCTGCCGACAAAATGTTCAAAACTGTCCCAACGCCCAAGCCGTGATCGAACCTGGAGAAATGCCTCGACACTGGCCTGTGGCAAACCATTCACCAGTCGAAATCCCAGTCGGATGGCATAGTCCTGTTTGCTCGCCGGTTTTTCGAGCACGTGATCCCAGTGCGAATGATTCAATGACAGTGGCAATAGGCTTACCCCCTCGCGCTTTGCACTTTGCAACAATGCATGTGGTGAATAAAATCCCATCGGCTGCGAATTCAGCACCGATATATAAAATGCTGCCGGGTAATGGCACTTCAGGTAACAGGAGGCATAGGCAATCAGTGAAAATGAAACCGCGTGCGATTCGGGAAATCCATATTCGGCAAAGCCCTTCATCTGCCCGAGTATCTGCTCGGCAAATTCGGGCTTGATACCATTTTCCTGCATGCCGGTTTCAAGCTTTTGTAATAATGGAAGCAGGTCACGATTGAAATCCTTGATACCCCATGCACCAATTTTCTTGCGTAATTCATTCGCCTCACCCGGCGTAAAATTACCCACCGCAATGGCGATGCGCATCGCCTGTTCCTGAAATATGGCAATGCCGAGCGTGCGAGATAGTATCGGCCGCAATCGTTCATCCGGGTAGGTTATCGCTTCGAGTCCTTCACGTCTTGCCAGGTAAGGGTGTATCACCTTGCCCTGTATCGGGCCTGGCCGGATGATCGCCACTTCGATCACCAGGTCATAAAAGCACGCCGGTTTGAGTCGAGGCAGCATCGACATCTGCGCACGCGACTCGATTTGAAAGGTGCCGACCGTATCGGCCTTCTGAATCATTTGATAGGTCGGTTTATCGTCATCCGGAATACCATTCAGGCTCAGGGTACGATGATAATAAAGCTCGACATAGTCAAAACATTTCCGGATAGCACTCAACATGCCGAGACTCAATACATCGATCTTGAAAAAGCCAAGCGCCTCGATATCTTCCTTGCACCACTGAATTACGCTTCGCCCCTCCATGGTTGCCGGTTCCTGCGGTAGCAGGCAATCGAGCGGTTTATCGGCGAGTATGAAACCGCCCGAATGGATACCCAGGTGACGGGGAAATCCATGCAGCTTATCGCTTAATTGCATCCAGTGTTTCCAGTTTATTTTTTTATCCTTCGGGTTTTGCTGTTCGTAATCGTTTTTTAAGGCTGCGACGATATTTTCGGTGCCGGCGCCACGGTAGTAACGACTGCTCGCGATCTTCGACATCTGGTTCAGCAGAACTTCGCTGACTCCGAGAACCTTGCCCACCGCGCGAAGCGCACCCTTACCACGAAATGTCACTACATTGGCCACCATCGCCGCCCGCTCACGACCATAGCAGGCGTAGATGTATTGAATCACCTCTTCGCGTCGCTCGTGTTCGAAATCGACATCGATATCGGGTGGGTCGCCACGCTCCATACTGACAAAGCGCTCGAACAGCAGGTTGAATTGATCGGGATTGACCGAGGTAATCCCGAGTACATAACACACGGTCGAATTTGCCGCCGAACCCCGCCCCTGGCAGAGTATCTGCTGTTGCCTGGCCCAGCGCACGATATCCCAGACCGTGAGAAAATAATCGGCAAAGTCAAGTTGCTCGATCAACACCAGCTCATGCGCAATTTGATCCAGTACCTTCGCTGGGGGATGTTGATCGAAACGATCCTGTGCACCCTGGTAAGCCAGTTCGCACAGGTAGGACTGTGCAGTGTGCCGGTCGGGAATCATTTCCTTCGGATAGTGATAACTCAACTGGTCGAGGTCGAATGTGCAGGATCGGTTTAACTCCGCCGATAGCGCCAGGGAACGTGCATAATCGGGTATGCGAGCAAACAACCGATGCAGTTCAGATTGATTGTGCAGGCATCGTTCACTGTTTGGAAACAAATGTTGTTTACAATCATCAAAAACGGCGTTGTTACGAATCGCCTGCAATAAATCACTGATACATTTTTGTGCGCGGTCGTGGAAAAACACGTCCTGGCTCAACAGGATTTCAATACGGTACCGCTTCGCCAATGCCAGGCTCGATTTAATCCAGCGATCTTCCGCGGGGTGGAGATGACGGCTGATCGCGAGATAAAAATCACCCGCAAACAGGGCCTGCAGCTCCTGGTAATGCAGACTGGGATTTTGACTGCGGATATTGCCGCGCATCGGTTGAATCGCAAATAAACCGGACACATCACTATCGAGTAGATGCTGCAGCGGTATATGGGCACCATCCTTGCCTTCGCGATGCGCATAACTCAGCAGCTTGTTGAGATTGGTATAACCAGCCTGGTCCCGCGCCACCAGTACCAGTGTATCCTGCAACAGTACTGGCAAATCATGGTCGCGCTGAAAATGGATTTCAGCACCATAATTCAACTTTAAACCTTGATGCTGACCCTGTTTTTTCAGATAGTCGAGTTCACGGTAACAACGTGCAAGCCCATAGGCACCGTCAAAATCGTTAATACAGAGTGAACCGTACCCGAGTTCGTTAGCCCGTGTAACCAGGTCAACCGGATGTGATGCCCCCTGCAAAAAGCTGAAGTTGGTTTTGCACAGCCATTCGTTGAAACCGGCAAAATAACTTTCCCCTCTACCCATGAGTCATTAGATTTGAATTAAAGTGCCTCTAAAAATGTGATTTTTTTGTGACAGGCTTTTGCTCCTGCAAAGCCTGCATACATGCCATCCATGGCAATAAGAGCAAGTGATCAGCACGGAACTTATGTACAGGATGTACGGTATGCCGATTTTGCAGGAGCAAAAATCGGTGACGCAGCTATCGCAGAAAAAGCGCATTTTTAGAGGTGCTTTACCAATACTCCCCCTGCTTGAACCACTTCCCATCATAATCACGGTACACCCAACTCGCCCGACCCTGCCTGTCTTTGAGCAAAAAGTAATCCTTGATCTGTTGCTCCGGCGATTCCTGCAACCACCACTGGCTAGTACAACGTTCGAGGAAAAGTCGCTGCCTGGAAGTCGGTGCTTCGATTTCTGAATGCTGTTGATAATAAAAAAGTGGGCGGTAAGTTGAACAGGCAGACCACTGGTAGTCGTCATAGCTACACTCGGCGACGCTTCCAATTGGGATAGCCGCAAACGACTGCTCCGGATAAAAATTGGCCTGAATACGATAAGATTCAATCGGTATCGACAACTTGTTTTGTAAATCGCACAGGTTCCGGGTATTCACTTCGGTTTCATCGTTGCCGAATAAATCCCATAACATTGGCGGCAAATGAATGCGCTCGCAGACTTCTATTTTCCAGCGCACAAAGGGCATAGACTCGGGCAGGTCCAGGTCCCTGTCACGAAGCTGAAGTTTACGCATCAGGTCATCGTAAACATACCAGGCCTGGTACAACGCAGTTTTAAAATCAGGTGCCTCACGGTGCAGCGAATAGGGATGCCTGAACGATAATTCCACATCGATGACCTGGTAGTTAAACAGCGTAATTTGCCAGAGCATGCTGTTGATATGCTCACTGTCATCGCGGTCAAACTGTTCACATAGGCGCTCCAGATCCTCGCGTAGCAAACCCTCGATATAACACCACTGGTTAAGTGGATATTCCAGATCCCGTCTGACTGCCGGTTTCACTGGTTGGTCAAGCGCGATCCAGGGAAAACCCGGCAAATCGGAATCGCTGTCGAAAGTCCAGCGCCAGACCTTGCCCAGCCACCCTTCAAAACGTCGTGTTATCGCGTGATGGTCCGCCTGTTTCAGTGCAAACGGCCCAGCCAGCCCAATGCGACCGATAAAGCGTTTAAACTGGGCTTGTCTGGCACGAAAAGATTCGGCTTTAAACCGTTTCACCGCGGCGGATTCAAAATGGACGATCAGGTCATCCTGCGGGGCAAACCAGAATTCCCATCCAAGCGATTTAAAAATATTGCGATTCAGAGGGCTTTGCAAAAAGTAAATCCCCTGCGATTGCTGATGTAGTTGATAAGTCAGGTAAACCAGGCACTGCCAGGGATGATTCGCAAATACTGCGATATACCTGCTACCGAAATGATGAATCAGTACCCGCTCAAACAGTTGCTCCAGGTCACAGCAAAACTTTTGCTGCTGCGCCATCCAGAACTGCTCACAATCCTTAACCCTGCATATCAATATCTGCTCTGACCACTGCATAACTGCGGGTGACAGTACACATGGATTGTCGCTTAACCGATCTGAATGAATCGCCACATAGGCGGGAAAATCATCCTGCACAGACAACTGGTCGAGCTGAATGACACTAGCCCGCATACACTTCACCTGATGGTATGTGTGACTTGCCCGTGGTAGGTCCCTTGATTACCTGTAGTGAAAATTCATCATTGTCGTTTTGCCAGGTGTTGATGCGCAAACTGGCGTGGGGGTTACCCTGCTTCTGGCTAAGGAAATAGTGACGGATCAGGAATACGATTTGCTGATACTTGCGCGCCTGCTGACTGACAAACGCAAGATCACCGCTGGAAAAATTTTTCGGCGAATCGATGATGATACGCTTAAAGGTGTCTTCCAGAAAAAGTGGTCGCAGTTCCTTGACCGGTTTTGCCGAACGGATAAAAAATAAACGTTGCAGATCGATGCCATGACTGATCCAGCTCGATGCGAAAACCCCCAGGCCGTGATGATGATAAATCCAGATGCTGGCCGGTATACCATGTTTTAAAAACTGCAGCGGAATGAGCCGCCCATTCAAACCCGGGGGGATGCCCCATTCGATCAGGTCACCCGGTTTAATCGCGGCAAAATGCCGGTCGAGAGATTCGATACCCGAGCGCAGCAATTGATCCTCGCGCGATGCTAACGGGTTTAATAATCGCGCCGATACCAGCTGCCCGGAGAGACTGGGGTCGGCAAATTGCGCAGGGATTGAGGCCATGGTGACTGTACGGCGACCTAGGTCTTGCGAACTACGCCGACCAGCTTACCGATAATCTGTAAGTGCCGCGCCGGCACTTCGCGTACAGAGAATTCAGGGTTGGACGGTATTAACTGGCAGCGATCACCTACCAGCTTGATACGCTTCAAGGTGATTTCATCTTCGATACGAACCGCAAGAATGTCACCCTTGTTGGCTTCCGACTGTAATTTGATCATAGCGATGTCGCCATCGGCAATCGAATCGCCCGACATACTCTCACCGGCGACACGAATCGCCTGGATATCGCCACCACCGAAAAAATCACGATCCACCGAAAACGACTCACTGGTTTCGTCAAAAACGGGGGAAGGAACACCTGCGGGTATCCTGGCAGCAAGCCTGAATTCCCGGGGGCGCTCCATCACTTCATTGGCAAGCAGGTAATCAGACACACGTTGTGACCGTTGCCTGATAAAACCTTTCTTTTCCAGTGCCTTCAGGTGAAAGCGTGCGGTAGTATGTTTAAAGCCAAAATGTGCGGCAATGCCGCGCAGGGAGGGGAAGGGCAAACCCTCGCTCATGGCCTGTCGCGTATAGTCATAAACCGCTTGTTGAATGGCTGTTAAGGTCTGCATGCTGAAAAGTGTAATATACAACACCGTTATATGCAACAGTGTTGTATAATTAATCGATTTAAACTCAACCGCATAATCGAGATAAACTAGTGCATGCAACCCGATCTGCCAGAGGGCTACTACCTCGACAACGTGACTACTCTTTTCAGCCATGTTGAATCCCTGTATGCCGATATACTCGATCAGCAGCACCTCGATTTTTTGCGATCGTTTGCGGCACTCTCCAGCGACGCACAAAAACTCTATATCCGCCTGTTAAATCGAAGCCATAACCTATTTCGTCTGAGCAAGCTGGATTACCCGGAAATCGTCTCGATAGAAAATGCGATGGAACTACTCAGCACCAGTGGATTCTTGCAGGTCGATCCCGGGACAGGCCGTGAGGAACTCCTTGCCCTGTTCAGCAAAGCAGAATTACTCGCACTGCATCCTGACCGACCCGAGTTGCGTAAGCTCAAACGCTCGGCACTCGATACCGCGATACTGGAACAGGATGAAGATGCCTTTTTTAATGGTCTTGCGAAAAGCGATTGTCTGTTACAGGTCGAGCAAAAAGACAGTTACAGGCTTTGCCAGATGTTGTTTTTCGGCAACCTGAATCAATCGATGACCGACTTTGTACTGCGTGATCTTGGTCTCTACAAATACGAAAACTACAGCATCGACCCGGAAAACCGGCCCTATACCAGTGCCCTCGATATCGAGCAACACTGGTTACTGCATGATCTCGAATCACTGTTAGCAATCACCGAAGCGAGTGATATCGAGACACTGCAAAACTGCTTCGACGCGGTACCAGCAGATATCAGTCCCGACTCCCCGCTATTTCGCAAGGGTGAACACATCAAGTACGATATTGCCCGACAAATAGAGCGTGTTGACCATTTACCATTGGCACTGAAACTGTATCGGCGATGCGCCCTGCCCCCGAGTCGAGAGCGCGTCACGCGTATTTTGCACAAACAGGATCAAATTGAAGATGCGATAGAACATTGCCGGAACATCATCGATGAACCCGCCAGTGAAGAGGAATTACAGTTTGCCATCGCGTTTGGCCGACGCCTGGTTCGGCAATACAAGATTCATGATCGACCAGAATTCGAATCACCGAACCCTGCCCACAAGCCCGGATTATTTGATCTGGAACTAACGCGCCAGGACGGTGTGGAGCAGGCAATGGTTGACTATTACCTGGCACAGAACAACAAAAACCAGTGTTACTATGTTGAAAACTCCCTGTTTAATGGCGTGTTGGGTCTGCTTATCTGGGATGCGGTTTTCGCGCCGGTTCCCGGTGCTTTTTATAACCCTTTTCAGCACCGACCTGCCGATTTTTATGCGCAGGATTTTCAGACGAAAAGAGCCGGGTTATTTGCCCGGGTCTGGTCACGAATTACCAGCACCGAAGATATATGGCTCCAGGTTTCCAGCTGCTGGCAAGACAAGTCCGACCGCATGAACCCGCTGGTTAACTGGCAGGCGCTTGATCCTGAAATACTCGAACTCGCTTTGCAGCGCATTCCCTTCGGGCACTGGATGAAAATATTTGAACGCATCCTACTCGACTTGCGCAATAATCGCGCAGGGTTTCCCGACCTGGTGCTATTTCCGGCTGCCGGGGGTTATCAGTTGATCGAGGTCAAGGGCCCGGGCGACAGCCTGCAAAAGAATCAGCAACGCTGGATGCAGTATTTTGCCCAACACGGTATCCCGCATACGATCGCCCGGGTGCACTGGACTGACGAAACATGAAGGCACCGATCAAACTCGGTATTCGTCAGTTAATTGAATTTTGCTGTCGTAGTGGCGACCTGGGTTTCGACGGGGGGCCTTCCGCGAGCGCCCTGGAAGGAATCCAGACCCACCAGAAGATTCAGAAACGCTACCGTAAAGAGGCGATTGCCGAAGCGGTGGTTAAGCTCGAATTTTGTATAGAAGAATATAACATCGAACTCAGCGGCCGCGTGGATTTGCTGTTTGAGCATGAGACCCCGCCCCGGATCGAGGAAATCAAAACTGTTTACAGTTTCATGAATGATTTTTCTACCGATTATGACGAGCCTCACTGGGCACAGGCAAAATGCTATGCAGTCGCTTACGCGATGGATCACAAGCTGGATGAAATAGCGGTCAGTTTGAATTACGTCAACCTGTTCAGCCAGCGCGAACATCGCCAGACGCGCATTTTTTCACGCCTCGAATTAGAGGCTTTTCTTAGCGAAACATTACAGCGCTATATTGACTGGTATCAAATGGTATCGAAGCAGCGCGAACGGCTGATCGACAGCGCTAAAGTACTGGCATTTCCATTCGTGAATTTTCGCCCACAACAGCACCGGTTTGCGGCCTCGGTTTACCGTAGCATCAAACAAAGCCATCGACTGCTGGCCGAGGCACCTACCGGATCTGGAAAAACCATCAGTACACTGTTCCCGTCGGTGAAGGCTATAGGTGAGGATATAGCCGATCAGATCATCTACCTTTCCGCCAAGACCTCGGGACAAAACGAAGCTCGAAAAGCAATCGACGCGATGATCGACAAGGGCTTGCAGGTCACCTATTTGATTGTCCAGGCGAAAGCAAAATGTTGTAGCTGTGTGCACGATGAAACTGAAATCGATGAAAGCGGAAAATGCAGTCGTACGCTGGGATTTTATGACCGGTTGCCCGCGGCAAGAGAGTCGCTTTTTCGCACAGGCAAATTGGACAGTGAAGCGATAAAAAGGGCCGCCGACGAACACTGCTTATGTCCATTCGAACTATCACTGCAAATGCTGCCCTGGATGGACATAGTCGTCTGCGACCTGAATTATATATTCGACCCACTGGTGCAACTGAGTTATTTCAGGAGCGACCGCAAACGCAAGGTATTGTTGATCGATGAAATGCACAACCTGGTGGATCGGGGCAGGCAAATGTATTCGGCCAGCCTGAGTCGACGCCAGATAAAACTCGCCGCAAAAAGCAAAAATAGTGCGACCATGGTTCGCGCAATCAATGGCATTGGAAACGCGCTCGATCGCTGCGCGCGACAACAGGCGAATGCGGAAACTATCAGCAACGAGGTACCGGTGGCCCTGACCAGGGCGATCAGCCGCTTCGGCGAACAACTCGGACTGGACCTGTTTGGCAATAAACGTATCCCTGCCGAAACACTGGAATTTGGCAAGGCGATATTTCGCTTTCAATGTATCGGTAATCTATACAGTGACCACCACCGCACCATCACCACCAGACCGGTGGCGCAGCGTGAAGTGCAGCTGCTGTGTTTAAACGCATTCGAATACCTGCAACAGATCTATCCGTTGTTCAATGCCATTTGTGGATTTTCCGCAACCCTGTCGCCTGCGGGATATTTTCACCCGGCGCTCGGACTCGACGATAAATGCCGGTCGCTGAAACTGGAATCGAGCTTCCCGCCAGAGAATCTTCAGGTCAATATTTGCAGCTACGTCGATACTCGTTATCGCCAGCGGGACAATTATATTGGCCAGATCTGCGCCACTATCGAGCGATGTTACGCGACAAGACCGGGGAATTACCTGGTGTTTTTTTCGTCTTACGCTTTCATGCAAAAAGTACATGACCACTTTGAAATCCACTATGCCGGGATCGACACGATGGTGCAAATGCGAGCGGCGAGCGACCAACAACGAATCGAATTTCTCAACCATTATTTTGATCGCACCAACACGCTGGGATTTGCCATCATGGGTGGCGTTTTTGCCGAGGGAATCGATTACCCCGGTTCGGCATTGATCGGCACAATTATTGTCGGTGTCGGCATGCCGCAGGCGAACACCCAGCAGCAATTAATCCAGCAGGACTTCGATGCAATGCAGTTAAACGGTTTCGATTTCGCCTATCGCTTTCCGGGCCTCACGCGGGTACAGCAAAGCGCCGGTCGCGTGATTCGCAGTGACACCGATTACGGCGTGATAATACTGCTCGACCAGCGCTTCAAGCGGACCGATTACCAACGGCACTTCCCCCCGCACTGGCAAACCCGGCATTGCCCCGAATGCGATTCTCTGGAACAATCACTACACCAGTTCTGGAGCCGTATAGATGGCGAACATTGAAATATCTAAAGTCGATATTACCACCCTCAAAGTAGATGCTATCGTCAATGCTGCAAACAACAGTTTGCTTGGTGGAGGAGGGGTTGATGGGGCTATTCACCGTGCGGCAGGCCCGGAATTATTAACCGAATGTAAAACCTTAAACGGATGCGAAACCGGACGGGCAAAGATTACCACGGGTTATCAATTACCGACAAAACACGTGATTCATACGGTCGGTCCAGTCTGGAGAGGCGGCGAGCACAACGAAGCCGATTTACTAGCATCCTGTTACCGCCAAAGCATCGCCCTGGCCGAACAATATCAACTTGGCAGTATCGCCTTCCCGGCAATTTCCTCTGGTGTCTATGGCTATCCAATCGATCAAGCCTGCGAGATTGCCATCCGTACCAGCATTCAAAGCCTTCACGATCGCGAATATCTCAACATGGTTATATTTGCCTGTTTCAACGAAGAGATCGAACAGGCATTGAGAGTAGAACTGGGGAAACTTAGTCTTTAGCTGGTCAAGTCTTTTATCTCTGTGCACGTATACATCATGAATAAGTACGGTGTCGGAATATGATATTATCCAGCGGATATTTTTCTGGATACAATTATTAACTTGCCAATACCCTCCGGATGAATCATTTACTTCGAATACTGATAGCCGTCGTCATCGGTACCCTTCTGCTATCTGGAAACGTCATTGCCCGCGAGCCAGCCGACTATCAGCGCTTCTCGATCGCCATTAGCGGTGGCGCGAGCAAAGGCGCCTACGAAGCGGGTCTCAACTGGGCCATCCTCAAGCTGATACGGGAGAGTGAAAATCTGCATACCCTGAGTGGCGGCAAGATTCGACCACTGCAGATAGCAAGTATCACCGGCGCCTCGGCTGGCGGCGTCAATACCATACTTTCAGGTTTAACCTGGTGCTCCCGTCCTGAAGCCGACGGTGGGCTTGTAAGCCGCATCGATAAAAATTTATTTCGCGATATCTGGTTGCGAGTGGATATCAATGCGCTGTTGCCCCCGCATCCGGATTCGGAAATCTATCTGCCGGATGACGCGATGTTTTCGCGAAGAGATTATTTTGCGTCCGCTAAAGATCTGGGTGAGCAGTGGCGAAAATCGGCTTATCGTAGCGGCTGCAGGGTGCCGCTGGGGGTTACTGTCACACGGGTCGAACCGCTGGATCTGGTGGTTGATGATATCGAGGTACAAAATCAACGCTTTTACATCCCATTCGAGCTGCGTGTCCAGGAAGACGGCACTATCGCTTTCTTCTTTGACCCGGCAGACTATCCCAGCCTTTCGGACCCGGCGATGATACTGATGCCGCACCCACGCAGCGCACCCGAGTTTTCGATTCCCGATAAAAGTGTCATCGAGGCCGCTGCTGCGACCAGCGCATTTCCTACTGCATTTGGACGCAGGCGATTCCAATACTGCCATCTCGTGGTGCGCCGGGGCGCAACTTCACCGGAATCCCCCGCCGAGCAATCCGATAACGATCTGGTCTGTCCTGAAGGGTACGAACTCGACGAAGCCGAATTTGCCGATGGCGGGCTGTTCGATAACCTGCCTGTCGGACTGGCCCGCACATTGGCGGAGCTCAAATTAAATGCCTCCAGGGATGCCCTTCCGGTCACTTACCTTTACCTTGATCCGAACCGAGTTCGATATGAGACACCCGACCCGCCTGATAACAGTGCCTGTGCCTCGAATAACCCGCCCGATGCCTGCCGCACCATGGCATTTAACCTGTTCTCCGAAAGTAGCATGCTGGTGGGCGCCCTTGGCACGGCAAGAAAATTTGAACTTTACCGCGAAACTACCAGTGGGAACTGGCGATTCAACCTTTCGCAACTGGCTTACCAACTGGCACAAATTTTGAGCCAGGAACATAGGGATTTCGAATGTAAAAAGGAGTTGCCATATTTCGATAAGCCAGTCACATGCGCCGAGGCAATCCGAAGAACGGGTCGTTTACTTGAAATTGCCTACGACCGGGTCAAACCCGATATTTTGCCACCCTACTCACCGCAACACCTGGTGGAAGCCGGCGTTGCGGATAATTGTGTCCGATCGCCGGAAGATACAGGATATGAATCACGCACCGAATGCCGCCTGGATATCCGACAATTTCGCGATCAGATTGCCGACGCACTGGTGTCGATCATCAAGCGCGCGGGTATTATTGATAAGAGACTGTCTGCAAGCATTGTCCGATCACGTCAATCGGTTCATTCTGATCGGGTACTGCGGGTCTCTAGTCGTGGCGGCCCGATAACGGGGACCCTGCTCGGCGCTTTTGCCTCCTTCCTCGAGTTTAAATTTCGCGAGTATGATTACTATGTAGGCGTGTATGACGCCATTACCATGGTTACCAACAGCCTTTGTAGCTTGCAATATGCCCCTGAACAACAGGCAGAAGATTTTCGCCGATGCGCTGATAAGATAGGATTTCAGTTGTACGATGCCGTGGGCGTCGGGGACGATGTGCGTGGCCGTTATATATTCGCTCGCCTCGCCGAGCAAGAGTTTTCTAAAGATAGCCTGTTTGGGTTCGCTTATTCACCCTTACCTCCCGCGGATCGCGACATGCAGATAATTTATGATGGCCTGGCTAAGGCACTCAAAGCAGGCGAAGGGAGTATCGGCGGCGACAAGAAGATATTTGCCTCGGAAAACAGTTTTTTTGCCTATTTAAAAGCAGAGAACTTCACCCCAACTGAAACAGAGGATGGCGCCGAACCATTGCTGGCGCAAATCATTGCCGACCCCGACACCTGGGCGACAGAAATGACCCGGCGTGTTTCGGCCCGCCTGGTATACCTGGAACGCCAGGCGACCGATATTTTTGCCGCACGCGAGCCGGATCAGGATCTTCGCAAGCAATCCTATACACCACTCATGGGAGCTACAGCACATCTACTGCAAAGCACTACCTACAAATACCCCGGGGTTACACTCTCGCCATCGACCGCTCCTGAAGACTGGATCTGGCGTAACATAATGCCTTACGAGCTCGGCTTCGATGTTTCGGAGGGAGACATACTTGCAACCTGGCAACCGACGCTGGCGATGTCAAGTAACAACCTGCTGAATATACGTGCGAGCCTTGGATTCGCAGGCGGACTATTTGAATCAAGTGCCGACGAGAGGCGAGAAAACTATTTGGGCCTCGGATTTGGGTATATACGTCGTACAAAATCCGCCATGATCTCGAGCTTCGGTTTTACCTCCACCTGGTACCATTCCTGGGAGAAACCCAAGCTTGGTGAGCAAAATACCGTTGGCGGAGAGATTCATGTTAGCTTTCTCAAAGATCGACTGCGTGTAGGGCTGGGAACGCGCGATTTCAACGATTTTGATGAGCACTTTATTCTAACCTTTAGCATCCTGGACCTACCGGGAGCAACCTACTGGCTGACACGCTAATCCATCGGCGTCGGTTACATCTGAAGCTAGTGGTTTTAACGGATTCGCAACTGCTTCCGGCAAGAGGGACCCCCCGAACACCAAAAATAAATTCCCCTTTTAAACCTATTTCTCTATTAACGAGATGCGTGGATTAATCTCTTGTATAATTGCCTGCCGATAAACAATAGGAGGAAATAATGCATACAGTAATAAGAAGCTACTCGGGTTCAGGAGCGACAGGACTCATAGACTTGCTCGAAGATAAAACAGAAGAGGTGGAAAGCCTTATTCGTGCAGTTACCGGGTTTGTATCATATTCACTCATCCGCACTGATGATGGTGGTATCTCGGTGACTGTCTGTCAGGATAAGGTCGGCACAGATGAGAGCCTCCAGCTTGCTAAGGAGTGGATACAGGAGCACGGATCGCATTTGAGTGTGAGCCCGCCAACCGTAGCGGAAGGCTCAAATATCCTGCAACTGAGTTAACCTAAAAATAAAGTAAAGTCAGATAAGTTTCCATTGAAAGCGTTCTCTGAATCTAGAAGATCAGGGGCGCTTTTTTCTTTCCATTCTTTAGCCGCTGACACTCCATTTCTGGGCGACTGCCTTTCCCTAGCTGCCGTTCAGAATTCCTGGATTAACTTCGGCTTCCGTCATGGAGCATAGGTAATCGGGCGAGACGCCATCAACACATAGAAAATAACAGCCCTCAGGCGTATGAGGAGCAGATGGCATCAATCGGGTGGGTGTCCACCGGTTCGGGGAAAGTCCATCGGCCTTTCTTAACGGTCCATTTTCTCGGGACAAAACCACTGAGCACACTCCTGAAGTAACCAGGCTGAATCTGATAGTCAGCCATATCGATTCCCGGGGTGCGCTTTTTACGGCTAATAAGTTTGCCTTTGATGCATAAAGAGTATTTACGAATCTACTACCAGTCGCTCGGAATCATCCCCGGGTTGGCGCAGCCAGAGTATTGAAGTGCTGACGACGACAACGATCCCCCAGAACAGGAAATAACTGCTTGTGGATGACAATTTAACCAGGGTAGGTGAAAAACACATAATCATTGCTGCCAAACTGAACATCACTTCGATATAGACCTTTGTGCGCCCGACTGTTTCTCCCGTACATATCTGCAGAACCCGACCGTCAATTATGATGCGGCACATCCAGACCGAAAATCCCATCGCGGCATGCATCATTGCCAGGGAAATCACGCTTATGCAAAAAGAGAATACGATAGTTGAGACGCCTACCAGCAAGGCAAAAAAATACTCCATATTCGACGCAGACAACTTTTTCAGACCGAGACTAAGAACAGCCGCTGCAACCATTCCACCCACAGGCCAGGCTGCATCTACAATTCCAAATACATCGCTACCTCGCTTCAGATCGTCGCGGATAAAAGACGACAGGATAGCGTTAGATAATTGCCCAATGGGTAAGGCAACACCAGCGAGTATGGTCAGGTTTCTCAGCATTCTGTTGTTGTTAAACAGGGCCAACCCACCCGAAAAGTCAGTGAGGAAACCAGAATAGCCGGTTGCATTTTGTTTGCTTGTCACACCCCTGACGAAGGCAACCGCTATTACCAGCAAAGCGGAACCTAGTGCCGCAAATATGAATCCGGCCGTCGGTGATTGATATTCGATGATAATACCTGTGAGAACAGTTCCAACCGCTGTCGCCAGTAAATGGATTCCGCGAAACCTCGCGATTACATGAACCATTTGCCCGGTGCTCGCGTTCGCGTGGATCAATCCATCGTGCGAACCGTGGTAAAGATTTCGAAAGATAGTTACAACAACAACAGTCAGGAAGAACCAGATTAATGAAAGCCCGCTGTCAAATGCCACAGCCAGACCAAGACACAGGAGCGCTGTAGCTATGCACAGGTGGGCAACAATGGTCAGGTGTTTCCGGTTGTATCGATCGACAATAACGGCAGTGATTGGTCCGGCAAGAATAGTGGTAATCATTGCAACAATGAAAACCTGACCCACCGCAGCCACATTTCCGATCACAACCAGTGTTGTCCAGCCGATGCAAACCAGGTAGGAACCTCGAGCGGCGCCGGCGCAAAGTTCCATCAAGTAAAGAAAAAACAAATTTCGTTTCATTGTCGGCTTCGAGACACAGTCGGGTGATTAGAACTGATCTGGGCTTTGATAAAAATTCTCTTCAGCTTTGGAATCAGTAAAAATGTCGCGAATATACAATTTCGATCAGTAATATGTACTGGTTGGTCTGAGTTGTTAGGGTTCACTCCATTTTCAAATTTACACTGTCGATCTTGTCCTGCATGCTCTGTTGACGGTCGGTTCGGGTGCCCATGCGGATGGTCGTACCGATACGTGGTGCGCCCATATCATGAATCACCTCGTGGCATTTCTTGATCGCCGCCATCACTTCGTCCCAATCTCCCTCTACATTGGTACCGTAGGAGTGCATCTGGTGGTTTAACCCAGCCGAGACAAATATTTTTTCGCACTCGACCACGTATTTCGAGACAGATACACCGACCCCCATTGGCACTACACAAACATCGACCAGTACATTCATTTTGTTACTCTTTTGAACCTGTTTTTATGATTCCAGTATATCCTTTTTTGTTTTAATGGAGAGTGGGTAAATTGATTCCGGCTCGGGGGCCGTAATGAGGGGATGAGGATGAGGCCTTAACGCCGGAGACTCAGTCATACCCGGTTAACTCCATATAACCGGTTCCAGCCGACTCACCGTTGGCATCTACTACCAGTACCACCCCCTCCCAATAGGCAAAACGGGTCGCCATCCACTGTTGGTCGTATAAAGCTTTTAGGCGCCACTGTCGATTTAGCCCCGGTAACTTGATAATCCATTCAAGCGGTAGTTCTATTGCCTGTTTTTGGTCGATTTTAATTTCTCGGGTATGTCTGGGAATCAATTCAATTTCATCGCGACCTAAATGCTGCTTCGCACCATCCTCGTTAATCCAGCTACCGCTTAACCATTGCTCACCGTCGTTTTCGCGCAGGCGGTATAACATGAGCTTGTTGCCATCATCGAGATGCAGTGCAAACCAGTCCCACCCCGGTTGATTCGGCGCCAGCGGTTGCGAGCTCCATTCCCTGTCCAACCAGGCAGAACCCAACAATGTCACTGTTTTATTACCGGTTCGAATAGTCCCACTAATTTCAATATTGGGCTGGCTATAATAATAACTGGCCTGCCCCTGAACAGATTTTTGACTATAACCACGGTCACCGTGCAGCACCCACGGTGCCGAACTTTCAAGGCGCATATCGACTTGCCGATCTGCGACACTGAAACTCAGATTTGAAGGAAATAGCCCCGGTCCATCAGAGCGCCACTGCCAGTCATCCAGCCAGGCGCTGAAGTTTCCGCCGGGCGAAGTATCATTGACCCCTGCCTGCCCGATACCACCGCGTGCAAATCGCTGCTCGAATCGATGGCCTTCGGGTGAGCTGATCGCCGCGTGGGCCATCCACAGTTGATTGCTTTGCCAACCGCCGGAATCGACCTTTGAATCCAGTGCATTTCGAAACAGAGTCCATTGCAGGCCCCAGGGATTTCCGCTGTCATCCTGCATGTTAGCCGTGATATACCACCACTCGATACGGAATTTCGGGTGAGTCATATGGTCACGCGGAAATTCGAATTGTTTCCCGGGAGTTACCCTGGCAAATCCCTGCACCTCACCACGCAACACCTGGTAGTCATTCTGAGCGGCGCTGGCCAAAGACAGTAACACCAGCAGTATTGCGACAGGATATCTCACCTGATCAATCCCAGTTGCGCCAGGGCTTCGGCCAGGCCGTGGCGTAATCGCAGCATGGCCAGCAGTATGGTAATGAAGACGACAGCCAACACCAGTATGCCAAGCTGCCAGGCAGGTGCCATTTCCCACTGCATCGGCATACTCCAGCCAAAACTGATGATATTCAGTTTGTGAATCAGTATCCAGCTGAGTAGCGCACCCAACGGGATAGCCACAATCCAGACAATGCTGACAAAAATCAGTAAAGGGCATGCAATTACCAATAGCAACTCACTCGACCGCACACCGAGTGCTCGCCACTGGGCAAACTGGGGCAGTCGTTCCTGCAAGATGGCCAGCAACGACGCCAATAATGCTATCCCGGCAACGATAAGCGTCAGCGCATTCATCGCCGAGGTAATCGCAAATGTTTTATCGAAGATATTCACTGATAATTTCCTCACCTCGGCCTGCGAAATCCAGTCACCCGACTGCAAGCCCGCATTGCGCAAATGATCCTCGGCGAGTTGCAACGAGCTATTACCCTCAGCCGAATCGGGTTCCAACCACAAAGCGATGCCACTCGAATATGCCCGCTTCCAATTTTTTTCAACCTCGGCATAGGGCAGGTAGAACTGAAAATACGGGTTGCCATAATCGTAGAAGAAACCGACCACACGATAATCCTGTAGTCCATCGTCAGTTTCCAGTTGCACGTTTTCCCCAATTTGCACTCCAGCCAGGTAGTGAACCTGCTCGTTGGCTAGTACCACGCCAGGCGTATCGCGCCAGGTTGCGAGGGCTTTGTCGGAGCTTTCACCCAACCATTGCGCGAGCGGAAAACTCAAACTATCGGGCGCTCGCGTATCCGCACCACGTATCAATGTCGGACGGTTACGCCAACGGGTTGAAACGCCAATTCGGGCGTGGCTATCGGCGAGCCAGATGCTTGATTTATCACGATCAGGCAACTGTTGGCGGTCAATCTGCCAGCCACGTACATACAGATCGGCACTTTGACGAACCTCCAGCCAACCGATAAAGGCACCACGAAAGCTGTCAATTAAGGTACCGACCCCGAGGTTCGCGGTCATCGCCAATAACAGGGCCATCATAGCAGTACGAAACGCGGGTAATTGTGACCAGCCATCGCTCACCAGCCAGCGTCCAAGCAATGATTTTTCGGCTAAAAAGTACCCGCACAATCGCAGACTCAAGACCAGTAAAGCCGGCAACAGCCATGCTGCAGCGAATAATAATAGCCCAAGTAAAATGAATCCCTCCGTGGTGCTATCCATGCGTTGATACAATGCAGCAGCGAAAACCAGGAGCACCAGGGCAGCCACGGCAAGATTGCGCCTCGCATCAGGTTCCGAATCTTCTACAGCCCCTGTCGAGCTTAGCGCCAGGACGCTATGATTTAACTGTTGGTACAAAGGCCAGGCAAGTGCCCACGATAATCCGAACAGCGTAATCAACCAGGCTTTAAACAGGGTATCAAACTGTAACTCGACAATAGCGGCCAGGGTGGCATCGTAAAGACTGTGCAGGCTGGCACTTAAAGCGGGCAATAATAGCTGCCCCAAATGCACCCCCATCAGCAGACCCAGGCTAGCGCCGATGAAACTCCAGAGTAGAGTTTCCAGTAATATTGCCACCGCCAGGCTCGGCGCTTCGACGCCCATCAATCGCAGATTTAAAAATGTTTCCCTGCGATACCAGAGTGAAAAACGAACTGCATTGAAGACAATGAAAAGGCCGACCGCGAACGACAGCAGGCTCATTGCTGTCAGATGGGTATGTAAACTCCTGGTTAGTTCTGCAAGGTCGAGATGTTGCTGGTTTTCAACCAGTACAAGATCGTCGGATAACAAAAACTCGAGCTCGCGCAATCGAGCAGGACTGATACTCCCCACGGCGAGATAGCTGAAACGGTGGTTGTCGATCAATTTAAATGCCGCGCCTATATCCATTAGCACTTTGCGCCCCTGTTGTCTGCGACCTTGTATCAACGCCGGGGGTAATTGTCGGCCATCCCGTAACAACAGGGAGTCACCTGGTTGCAAACCCAGCTCCTTTGCGAGCGCAACAGGCACCCAGGCTCGATAAGGTGGCTGAATAAAGGCCAGCCAGTCAGAAGCCGACTCGGTACCCACATCGATAACGCCTTGATCGAGTAGTTCGCGTGGCAACGCGAACAAATCGGTGGCGATAACACTGATCGGGTCACCTTGTTTGGTGCTCACCTCAACCTCGATCAGCGGAAATACCTGTCGAAAACCCGCGCGACGCAACTCGATGTATTTCGCCTGCGAAATTCCCTGCTCGGACTGGCTACGAATCCAGTATGTGGCCTGCGCACCCAGCAACGAATTGGCCTGTCGGTAGCTCGCTTCGGCATGGCTGTTAATTATCTGCACGGCGGACCAAAGCCCGACACCGGTGATTAATCCCACTATTAAAAACAGCGTTTGCCAGGGATGCCGCCAGTAATGGCTGAGCAGCGCCTTCAGCACCCAGTAAAAACTACCTCTCGATAACATCTTCAGGCTCGCTGAGTTGACCATTGTGCAACAGCACAGAGCGGTCCATAAACGCCGCCATATCACGGCTGTGGGTTACCATCAGCAAGCTGCATCCGGCATTTTTAACCAGATCACTGAATAGTGACATTACCTCCAGGCTGGACTGTTCGTCGAGGTTACCGGTCGGTTCATCGGCCAGTACCAGGTGGGGTTTATGCAAAAGGGAGCGGGCGATAGCGACGCGTTGTTGTTGTCCACGCGATAACTGGTGCGGGTATTTTTTTAGTTGCGCGCCCAGCCCCAGTTGCTGAACCAACTGGATTTCAAAGCCAGCATCGAAACGCCCGCACAGGGCAGCCTGAAACCGAATATTGTCGGCAACCGTCAAGGTGCTGATTAAATGGAACTGTTGAAATACCAGGCTCACCTGCTGGCGTCGCATTTCGGCCAGCGCGGATTCTTTCAGGCTGCCGAGCTTCCGGCCCTCAACCTCAATCTCGCCACTATCCGGCTTCTCAAGACCGGCTATTAAATGAAGCAAGGTACTTTTACCACTGCCGCTTTCCCCCAGCAGTGCAACCGATGCAGCGCTATCCATTTCAAAATCGAGTGTGTCTAATACCTGAACCACACCCTCTGGCTGTTTGTAAGACTTGCTCAGTTTTCGGATCGTTAACATGTGATGATCCTAGCGACAATGGAGCCCACAGGCAATGTCTGTAGATTCTCACCGCCTGAGCTACTTAATCGCTATAATGCCTGCAGCCCGACTCTACTGAGAATCCGTTCATGACTGCTATTTGTGAAATCAGGGACCTGCAAAAGCTCGCATGCGCGCGAGTACCTCGCATGTTTTACGAATATGCCGATTCGGGATCCTGGAGTGAATCTACCTATCGCGAAAACGAAAGCGATTTTAGCAATATTAAACTTCGCCAACGGGTAGCGGTGGATATCACCGAACGCTCGGTTGAATCGACCATGATCGGGGAAACCGTCAATATGCCGGTTGCGCTTGCGCCGGTCGGACTTGCTGGAATGCAGCATGCGGATGGTGAGATAAAGGCAGCACGGGCAGCCGAAAAATTTGACGTACCGTTTACCCTGTCGACGATGAGCATCTGTTCGATTGAAGATGTCGCAGAACATACCAGCAAACCATTCTGGTTTCAGTTGTACGTGATGCGTGACCGTGATTTTATCGGACGTTTGATCGATCGCGCCAAGGACGCTGGCTGCAGCGCCCTGATGTTAACCCTCGACCTGCAGATTCTCGGTCAACGTCACAAGGACATCCGCAACGGCCTGAGTGCGCCACCCCAATTTACTCTCAACGCCCTGTTGCAGGTACTCAGTCGGCCGCGCTGGTGTCTGAGTATGCTGGGTACACGCCGACATAGTTTCGGCAATATCGTCGGCCATGCCAAAGGCGTGGGAGATTTGTCATCATTGTCTTCCTGGACCGCGGAACAGTTTGATCCGAAACTGGCCTGGAGTGACATCGACTGGATCCGCGAACGTTGGGGAGGAAAGCTAATCCTCAAGGGTATCCTCGACCCCGAGGACGCGAAGATGGCGGTCAAAACCGGTGCAGACGCGATCGTGGTCTCAAATCATGGCGGGCGGCAGCTTGACGGCGCCCGATCCTCGATCTCGGCATTACCCGGTATTGTTGACGCTGTAGGAAAGGACATAGAAGTACATTTCGATGGTGGTATTCGTTCTGGCCAGGATGTATTGAAGGCAATCTGCCTGGGTGCGACAGGCACATACATCGGCCGCGCTTTTGTTTATGGTCTGGGTGCCAATGGTGAAGCCGGGGTTAACGAGGCACTCAATATCATTTATCAGGAACTGGATACGACAATGGCGCTGTGCGGAGAGCGGTTATTATCGAATCTGGGTCATCATAATCTACTCAGCCCTCCGAATTAAAGTCAGCCCTGAAAGTCACTAATCCCTGGATTCGAATCTGGCAGTCACCATTTGGGGCCCCGGGGCAATCCGTCATTCCGGCCCACGAGCCGGAATCTTTTAATGAACCGTCCTACTGGTTAAATCTTCCCGGAGTTATTATCAATTTCGCGTTGGCGTAAATCCATACGGCGCACCTTTCCGGTCGTGGTCATCGGCAATTCGTCGATGAATTCTATTTCACGTGGATACTCGTGTGCGGACAGCCTTTCCCGGACTGAAGTTTTAATTTCATCACTCAGTTCAGCACCGGCCTTATAACCCCGGGCCAGCACAATATAGGCCTTGACGATTTCGCCACGTAATTCGTCGGGTTTACCTATCACGGCTGTTTGCAGCACCGCCGGATGTTTCATTAGCGAGTCTTCGATCTCGCCAGGCCCGATACGATACCCGGCGCTACTGATCACATCATCGCTGCGCCCGACGAACCATAAAAATCCATCTTCATCACGATACCCAATGTCACCGGTGCGAAACCAGTTATTGGTGATCTTCTCTTTTGTCGCTGCTTCATTATTCCAGTATCCCAGAAACATCACAGGATCGTCACACCAGGCGGCGAGTTCGCCCTGTTCTCCATCAGTAAGCACATTACCTTCTTGATCGATAATATCGACACGATGTCCCGGGTATGGTTTTCCCATCGAACCCGGCCTGGGAACCATAATCGCGGAGCAGTTACCGACCAGGTAATTGAACTCTGTCTGACCCCACATTTCATTTATAGTCAGTCCGAGAGCCTCTTCACCCCAGTGGATCAATTCTTCGCCCAGTTGTTCACCGGCACTCATTAGCGCGCGTAAACTAAGCGCATATTTCTCCCTGGGGTTGGTAACCGTGCGTAGCATTTTCAGCGCGGTAGGTGGAATGAATGCATTTGTCACTGAATATTTTCCGATCAACCGACCTATCCGTTCCGGATCAAACCCGGCCCCTTCATAGGCCAGAATCGGCATGCCATAGTTCAGACTTGGCAGCAGGGCATCCCACAGTCCACCGGTCCATGCCCAGTCGGCCGGAGTCCAGAACAAATCGCCTTTTTGTGGATAGAAATTCTGCGACATTTCGAAGCCGGTAAAATTGCCAATTACCGCACGATGCGCAATCAGGGCTCCCTTGGGCGGGCCTGTTGTACCCGATGTATAGATTAAACAGGCGGCTTCGTCGGCACTGGTTTCGACAATTGCTATATCGCCGGAGGACCGGTTAAGCAGGTTCCAGAACTCGTCAGAAGTTTTTCCCGTATCGCAACCGATCACCACTTCCAGTTCGGGTAGCTCCGATAACATGGCCCGCACTGTTTCGTATTTACTGTCATCTGTAATGGCTACTTTAGCCGCACTATCGCGCAAGCGATATTCAAGTGCCTCGGGGCCAAATAATATCGCCAGAGGCAAGGCAATGGCGCCCAATTTATAAATTGCCAGATGCGCGATAACGGTCTCTATACGTTGCGACAATACAATTGCAACCCGGTCACCCCGGGCAACACCCAGGCCCCTAAGTACATTCGCAAACCGATCTGATAATATTTTCAGTTGACCAAAGCTGAAAACCGCTGTCTCGCCGTCTATATTTTCATAATAAACAGCAATGCGATTGGGCTCGGACTGGTGGCGATCACAAACCTGGATGGCGATATTCAGATGATCCGGAATCGACCATCGAAACTTGTCATAAATCGTATCAAAATTGGCAGTTTCAGGGTCTAACAGTCGCACCGGGCACCACACCTAATAGATTGATTTTCATAGCAAATAACGGGTGAGTTCGAGTAAATATGTCGCACTATTGCAACATATCTGGGCGGATACTGGTACATAAATGGCGTTTTTTCATTATATACCCGAGTTAGTGGAATCGAACGCCAGAAATTGAACTACAATCTGTAGTGTAGGGAATTCAAATCTGGTGTACCGATTTTGGCGTAGACTAGAAAAAAATTAATCGAAAATTTAATGCCCGAACAAAGGTTTTGCCAGACAAGTTAAAGTAACTAGTGAAAGAGGGGAACTATGAATCTTATAATCGTTGCAGATAAAAACAAGGGTCATAGCGTTCCTCTTCGTCTCATTAAATCTGAGGTAGCGTAATGAATAATTTCGACGAATGGTCGCAAATAATTTCAAGGTTTCTTAAAGCGGAAGCCGATTTACTCACCAGCGTCGCAAAGCACGATATTGAAGCAGATTCCCCGAGATCAGCCTTCATTCGGTCCGTACTGGATCTATTCTTGCCGAGTAATTACGCCATAGGCTCAGGGCGAATAATCGATTCGGCCGGAAAAAGTTCTGCGCCGATAGACATCGTGATATATCGACGCGATTTTCCGCGCCTGAACCTGCCGGGCAGTGCCGATGTTTTTATTTATGAAAGTGTTCTGGCGACCATAGAAGTGCGTACCAAACTGGTACGCAAAACACTATTCCAGGCACTCGATACCTGCGTTTCGGTAGCGGACTTAAAATCAGGTATGAGTCCGGAAGTTCTGAAAAATATTGCAACGAAAAACAAAATGACGCTTAACGACCAGAATAAGTATGTTCACAAACATCCATTGCTCACTGACAGGTTCAATTTGATCGGCCGGCCTCCCAGTTTTATCTACGGCTTTAATGGCTTTAAAACCAGCCCCGGACAACTGAACGAGAATATCAATATCTGGGTTGAGCAGCGCCAAAAGGATAATCTGAATATCGACCTGAAATCATTTCCAGCCGTCGTCGCCACACAGGGTTGCATCGGTTGGCGAAACGCGGCACCTTTATCCGCTAATAGTGATCATCTGTTCGGAATTGGTGCGGACGCTGCTCCGATCAGGCTTATCGTATTGGAACTTCTATATCAGTTAAACCGACGCTTAAAAGTCACACCGGATGGTTATGGTTTAAAACCCAGCGTCGATGCCTATCTCGATCAAATGGCGCCACCTGACATTCAGTATACCGTCGGCAAGGCCGCTCATGGCCTGAAAAGCGCGCCAAAAATAGAAAAAACAGACCCGGAGGTGGAAAAAGCAAATGCCCCTAAGGCAGCGAAAAACCCGGATTCCAAATCCGGTCCTGTCGCAAAGACCAAACCGGCTCCTCTGCCTAAACCAGTAGCTCAATCGAAGCCAGCGGCGAAACCAAATCCAGTAGCTCAATCAAAATCCGCGCCGAAACCTAAACCAGTGATTGAACCAACACCAGCCCTTGAGCTGGAACCAGTGGCTGAGCCAAAAGCAGCGCCTGAGCCGAAGACAGAAGTTAAAACCAAACCAGCTCCTGAGCCGAAGCAAGAGGCGAAACCCGCGCCCACTGCTGAATCAAAACCAGCATCTGAGGCCGATTCTGCATTTGGTTTCGATACTGTTTTTGAAACCATGCCGGTTGCTAACCATACACCCAGTCCCGATCCTAATTCCGATCCCGAAGCAGAATCTAAACCTGTAACCAACACCATCCCCAAGCCAACACTCGGGGCAATGTATCATGAGGAACAAACCCTCTCAGGATTGCCAGTCCCGGATGCCGGTCTAATTCCCGGGGAAGATCCGGAACCCACAAAAGCGGCACCTGAAACCAAACCCAAGCCCACTAAAGCTGTACCTGCAAACAAGGCCAAACCGGAACTGGATTTTGTGCTAGAGGCGGGTCCGGAGCCGGAATCAGATCCTTTTATAGAGACGACGCGAATCGGTTCTTCCGATTCAAAACCAGCATCTGCAGCAACACCTGAACCTACAACCAGTCCGAAGGCAACGTCTGACCAAATTATCGATGCTGATCCTACCCTCTCAGCAATGTCGGTAGTGGGCAAGGAATCGGTCCCTGCACCTGAGCTACAGGTTGAAACAGCAAAAACACCAGCGCAGAAGACCGCTGCAGAAGTCGAATCGAGTTCAGACTCTAATGACCCAGACCCGTATCAGGAAACAATGCGCATACCTGCAGTAAAAAAGGATAAATTTGACAAGACCATTCCCGGCTTGCAAGACCCTCCAGAGTCAATTCATTAATCTGCCTCTAATATTAAAAATCAACTCAGCGCCTGTTGAATTGATTGAGTAGTTCCTGCTGAATACTGTGCAGTTTGAGTGCATGATTGGTAAATATCCATTCCACACCCCGATTCAATTCGCGGTAAAAACAATTTCGCGAACGCACGAACCCGGTGCCTGTTTTTTGATTGTTGCGACCATGTTTTCGAATCGTGTTCCCGCTAATTAACAAATACTGCCCACTGATTCCAGCGTAATTATTCCCTAAGGCCTTTTTACTGATCTCGCGGAAATTATATTCTGCGACCGGAAGCAGGGCACGGCCCGGAAGGAAATCAACCAACTCAAAAATATCCGTACTGAGTGCAAGAATATGAAAATCCGCTCCGGGTACGAGTGATGAAAATAGCGCCTTGAGTCGAACCTGCTGGTATTCAGGGTCGATCAATTTCTCTTCTTTTATTTCGATCATCAAATGAATTTTTTTGCCATATCTTTGAATGATCTGATCGAGGCTGGGAATATCGGGAATGCTTGATTGAAGTTCATCCAAATTCACCGCGTTAACCTTGAGTGCCGAAGAAAATACGCGCCGACAATCAGGATCGTGAATTACTACCGGATGCAGGTCTTTAGTCCAGCGGATGTCCAGTTCAATGCCCCAGATGCCCTGATTTAGTACCCGGTCAAATGCGGCCAGGGTGTTCTCTTTTACAGATTTATTATCATGCTCGCCACGATGGGACACTATTTTACAGTTAACTAGTGTTGAAACAGCAGGTTCTGGCCGGGGGATAACGGCGAGGACAGTGTCGGCCAGCAGTTGCAGCAGATTATCGAGGTGATAGCGGATTGTCATACCCTTCTCTGATTACCATTAAGCCTGGCCCGTTAGTTTGAAATTATAGTGTCTTCGTGAATTCCGGTCACCCGGGCAAACTCTACCCTGCCAGGAGTTAATAACTTGATATTCAATGTCGATGGGGATTGCGGTTCCCGATCCTATAATGCTCAACCGATACAATTTACACCGTCGGATTTAATTTGTGGTACTATTTTTTCCCAACTTCCTGCCGGTTAGCGGGTTGTTGGGAGATATAATTAAATAATCGATATAAAAATCGAGGAGGCTCTAATGAATAAACTAAGAAAAATACTGATAACCTGTATCACGCTGGTCGCGTTTGGTATGGGTTCTTCCCAGGCGGCGACGCCGGGCAATACCTTTGTCATGGCCAAGGACATAGCCGACATCATCACCATGGACCCGGCTGAAGTGTTCGAACTCACCACCGGTGAGATCGCCGCCAATATCTACGATCGAATCATGATGTTTGAACCCGAAGACCTGCAAAACCTGGTCGGTGGCGTAGCCGAGAGCTGGGAAGTCAGTAATGACGGCAAAACCATCACATTCAAGATTCGCCCGGGTCAGAAGTTTCATTCTGGCAATCCGGTACGAGCCGAAGATGTCGCATGGTCCCTGCAACGTGTCGTCAAGCTAAATAAAACCCCGGCTTTTATCATTACTCAATTTGGCTGGAATGCGGATAACGTCGATAGCCTGATCAAGGCCACCGACGACAGCCACGTGCAAATTACCATAACCGAAGACTTCTCGCCCGGACTGGTGCTCAACGCCATGTCGGCCGGTGTTGCCTCCGTGGTCGACAAGAAACTGGTCATGGGCCACGAAAAGGATGGTGACCTGGGCTACGACTGGCTAAAGTCCAGAAGTGCCGGTTCCGGTGCCTTCAGCCTTAAAACCTGGAAGGCGAACGAGATCGTCACGCTTGAAGCAAATTCCAGTTACCGTCACGGCGTACCGGGGATGAAAAGGGTTATCCTGCGTCACGTGTCTGAACCCTCGTCACAACGGCTGTTACTGGAAAAAGCCGACGTCGACATGGCGCGTAACCTCACTCCGGATCAGGTCAAAGGTGTGGAAGGCAATAGCGACATTGCTATCGACGGTCATCCGAAAGGCACCATCGTTTATATGGCAGCCAATGCGGGACACCCGATACTGGGCAAAACCGAGGTTGTACAGGCAATACGCAACCTGGTTGACTACGAAGCGATGGCCAATTCTTTCCTGGCGGGACAATTTGTCGTGCACCAGGCATTCTGGCCTGGCGGTCTGTGGGCAGCCCTGGAAGAAACCCCGTATAAACAGGATGTGAGCAAAGCAAAATCCCTGTTGAAATCGGCCGGTCATGGCAACGGTTTTGAACTCACCATACATACCCTGACCAACTCTCCGTTCCCGGAGATTGCCCAGGCCGTGCAGGCCGATCTGGCAAGGGGTGGCATCAAGGCCAATATCGTGACCCTGGAGGGCAAGACCCTGTGGCCGAAATATCGCGCCCGGGAACATGACATTATCCTTGCCCGCTGGTCACCGGACTACGTCGATCCGCACTCCAACGCCGATGCCTTCGCGCATAATCCCGACAATCGCATGGAGGCGAAACTCACCGGTGTGCTGGCCTGGCGTAACGCCTGGGCAGACGATGCCAGTAATGCACTGGCGGTAAAGGCCCGCAATGAACTCGACCTTGGCAAACGCAAGCAGCAGTATCTCGAACTGCAGGGCATGCTGCAAAGAACAGGCCCTTTTGTCATCATGTTTCAGCAAAACGAGCAGGTCGCGCGCCGTAAAAATCTGAAGGGATTTATCTCGGGTTCTAACTTCGACCTGGTGTTTTACCGTAATGTAACCAAGCAGTAGTAGAAGCCGCTGGATGGATGATTCCACTGCCAGCGGGCAGCAGTCGGCAGGGCCCGGGGCCCTGTCGACCCTGGTTAAAACTCTTGGTATTGTTGCAAGTATTATCCTGACCTTTATAGGCCTGACCGCGATCACCTTCGTTATCGGCCGCGTCATGCCAGCCGATCCGGTACTCGCAATCGTGGGCGACCGGGCTTCGAACGAGGTTTACCAGCAGGTTTTCCTGCAACTCGGGCTGGATAAGCCCATCTATATCCAGTACCTGCGCTATCTTTCCCAGTTAATGGAAGGAGATCTCGGCACGTCAATCATGACCGCCCAGCCGGTTGCCGAGGATAT
>Ga0255048_10000025_pt1 | contig 96099 bp, 87 predicted proteins | sample JV7_2_2_MG_FD_183619 | JGI IMG/M metagenome (GOLD analysis project Ga0255048, IMG submission 183619) | Seawater microbial communities from Jervis Inlet, British Columbia, Canada - JV7_2_2 | ecosystem: Environmental > Aquatic > Marine > Inlet | place: Canada: British Columbia | collected 2016-10-06 | reverse complement strand
GATGCAGCGGCCGCGTGCGGTCCGGTACCCTGACCTGCCTCGTTGGAATATACGCCCCTTTTGACGCCCCATCCGATCGCCGCACCGAATGCCGCCATCGGCGTAAATATGTCCTTGAAGATCAGGCTGATAACCCCCGGCACCTGCGTAAAATTCAGGCCAATGATGACGACTGCCGTAACGACGTATGCCAGCGCCATGAACGGAACGACTATCTGCGTGAAATGGGCGATGCGCTTCACGCCGCCGAAGATGATAAAGCCCAGCATCGCTACGACCGCACCCGCCGTTGCCAACTTGGTGCTACCGATGCTGCCGAAATCTGTTTCGACTATCTGACCTGCGCCCAGCGCCACTTCTACTGCATTGCCGATGCTGTTCGCCTGTACGCCGGGCAGAAGCAGGCCGGTTGCGACGATCGTCGCTATCGCGAATATCCAGGCATACCATTTTTGCCCCATCGCTTTCTCTATGTAGAACGCCGGACCGCCGCGAAGCTGGCCTTCGTCCTCTTCCTTGTATATCTGACCCAGTGCGGACTCGACGTAGGCGGTAGCCGCACCAAGGAATGCCACCACCCACATCCAGAAAACGGCACTTGGCCCACCGAATCCGATGGCGGCGGCAACGCCCGCGATATTGCCGGTACCGACCCGGCCTGACAGCGATACGGATAATGCCTGGAAGGAAGAAATGCCCCTGTCCGAACTTTTCGAGGAAAAGAGCAGGCGGACCATCTCCTCGAAAAGCCGAACCTGCACGAATCGGGTCAGCACGGAAAAGAAGAGGCCCGTCCCCAAAGCAAGATAAACCAGCGCGTCGCTCCAGACGATCGCATTTATCTGATTGACGACACTCTCCATTTTTCGCCCTGCTCCACAGATTTGAGGTCACGGGATAGTACCTGATTTTTGGGCTATGCTCGCCGCAATGGATCAGTTCAACACACCGTGGCGCGTAACCGCTGCCGCCATCTACACCGCGCCGTCCGACTCGCGCGTCTACGGCAGTCTCGACATCGACGTAACTGAAGCGAAGCGCTTCATGGACGCCAGACGCAAGGCCGGCAACAAAATTACAATGGTCCATCTCACAACGGCCGTGCTCGCGCGCGCAGTCGCGTTCGATGTGCCGGAGTTGAACTGCTTTATACGACGTGGCAGCGTCGTTGGCCGCAAGCGGCTGGATGTAATGGTGCCGGTCATGCTTGATAGTCACTCGGGCGTCAGTTCCGTTGTAGTGCATGATGCACACGCCCGACCGGTCACCGAGTTGGCAAAAGATATAAGACAGCTTGCACAGGCGAGTCGCGGCGGCAGTGAATCCCGGGCTTCGCAAAACAAATACATGCTCAACAAAATTCCCTGGCCTCTTCGTCGCGCCGTGTTCAAGTTTTTGAAATGGCTGACGGTAGACTTAGGGCTCGAACTGCGGGCGCTCGGCTTGTCGTCCGACAGTTTCGGATCGTTCGTCGTGTCCGACATCGGCAGTTTCGGCCTCACTACCGGTATGGCAGCACTTTTTCCCGCCGCGAAAATTCCCGCCGTCATCATTATGGGCAAGATGGAGGACAAGCCGGTCGTGCGAGACGGCGAAGTTGTCATTCGGACCATCCTGCCGTTGACCGGCACTTTCGACCACCGGATTGTGGACGGTATGCAAATCGGCAAACTGGGCAGGGCGATCCATCGAAACTTCGCGAGACCGGAGTGGCTCGACGAGAAGCCCGATGAGCAGTTGGCCGACTGCCCGTTCGAGTCAGATTGAAGCCGCACGCGCAACAGCCAGCACGCTGACTTTTTCGGCGCCGGCGAGCAGCAGCGTTGCTGCGAGCTGGCGGCAGGTTTCGCCCGTCGTAATAACGTCGTCAATCACCAGTGGGTGACGAAACACCAATACGCCGCGAGCTTCGAAGGCCGCCTTCATGTTGCGGCGACGTTCAATCGCATCGAGCCCGGTTTGGGGCTTCGTAAACTTTACGCGGCGCACGCCGACGACAAGGGGCAAGCCGCTTGCCCTCTGCAAAGGCCGGCAGAGTTCGGCGGCCTGATTAAATCCCCTGACCGAATGCCGTCGCCGATGAAGCGGCACGGGCAAAAGCGCATCCACGTCCGTAAAAATATCCTGAAGCAGCGGCAGGAGAAGCTCGCCGAAAGCTGGCGCGTAGAAGAGTTGCCGCCTGAACTTCAATGCTTTTATAGCGCTATCGACCGGGAACGAATATGCCAGTGGGGCGAATGCGTGATCGAATGGCGGCGGTTTACTCTGGCAGGCCGCGCAATGCTTGCCGGCCGGAAGCGGCAACCCGCAGCGCTCACAGGCAACTCCGACCCACGGCAGGTCGGCACTGCAGTCTTCGCAGAAGCGAGCCGCATGTATGTGCCCACCACAGAGTGCACAACTGTAGGGCAGGAGTTTTGCAACTAACATCGCAGCATGCTGACATCGCAACCGTGGGTGTGCAGCTTTTGTAACTTCCACCTATGGACATAAACGGTGACAGAGAACGGGTATGCTTGGGTTCGTATGGATTCTCAGCCACGCACACTGAATTTTCACGACGTGCAGCGCCGCTTCGACCACGCAGCGGGCAGTTTCGATCGCGTGGATTTTGTGCACCGTGAGACTTGCGACGGCCTGATGAATCGACTGACTCCGATGGTGATCGACGCGAAAAGGGTCCTGGACCTGGGCGGCGCGACTGGGTCTGCTTCTCGCCCGCTGCGCAAACGTTTCAGGCGGAGCCGTGTCATTGTGCTTGATGCCTCCCATGAGATGCTGCGAAGCGCTGAAAGAAAACAATCGTGGCTCTCGCGGGTTTCGACCTTGCAATGCAATGCGATCGAAATCCCGCTGCAGGATGGCTGTATCGACCTGGCTTTTTCGAACCTGTTGCTGCCATGGATCAACGATCTGCAGGCAGTGTTTGCCGAGGTCGCGCGGGTGCTCCGCAAGGGCGGGCTGTTCGTGTTTTCAACGCTCGGGCCCGACAGCCTGTCGGAACTCAGGGAAGCATGGGCATCAGTCGATGAGCAAGAACATGTCAATACCTTCGCAGACATGCACGATGTCGGCGACGGCCTGGTTCGTGCCGGCCTGCGTGACCCGGTGCTCGATACCGATTTCCTGAAAGTGAGCTATCGGGACACGGCGTCGCTTTTCAGGGACCTGACCCTGCTTGGTGCCAGAAACTGCCTGGCCGGCCGGGCCAGGACCCTGACGGGCAAGCAGCGATTTCAGGATATGGAAAACAGGCTCAGGAGCCGTTTCAAGGATGGCCTGCTGCGCCTCAGGCTGGAGCTGGTCTATGGCCACGCCTGGGGCGGCGGGCCGTTGCAGCCAGCCGGTGAGTATCGATTAGACGCCGCCGAGATCGGCAGAAGGCAGACCTGATCGAAACCCGGGCAGGAACTTCTGCTGACTTCCCAGACGGGCCGTCCCCGGTTACGATATGCGTCCCCTCAGGAAGCCAACAAAGAACTATGAGCATTAGCACAGTACAGACTGTCGCCGACTGGCGAGACTATTATGAGCTGACCAAGCCAAAGGTCGTGACACTCATCGTATTCACGGCGGTTGTCGGCATGTTCCTGGCCGTACCGGACTGGCCGGGGCTTAATGCGCTGCTCTTCGGTACGCTCGGAATAGGTCTTGCCGCGTCTTCTGCCGCCGTGATCAACCATGTGCTCGACGCGCGGATCGATGCACGGATGTCCAGAACGCATGCCCGACCCTTGCCGCAGGGCAGGCTGTCGGCAGTCCAGGCGCTGGCATTCGCCGCGATCCTTTGTGTGAATTCGATGCTGATGCTGACGTTTCTGGTAAATCCCCTTACCGCCGTATTGACGTTCGCATCCCTGATCGGCTACGCCATCATCTATACCGTTTACCTGAAACGCTCCACGCCGCAAAACATCGTCGTCGGCGGAGCCGCGGGCGCTGCACCTCCGGTTCTGGGCTGGACAGCTGTGACGGGTGAGATTCATGCCGACGCCTTGTTATTGTTCCTGATCGTCTTTGTATGGACGCCGCCACATTTTTGGTCACTCGCCATTGCCAAGAAAGATGACTACGCCAGAGTCAGCATTCCGATGTTGCCGGTCACTCACGGTGTTTCGCTTACACGGCTGTTTATTCTGCTGTACACGGGGCTTCTCGTGCTGATTACCATTCTGCCTTACTCCTCAGGCATGAGCGGCCTGATTTATCTTGTTACTGCCGTGACACTCGGTATGATCTTCCTGATCTATGCCATTCGCCTGAGGAAGGACACCGGTACCGAACTACCGATGAGGGTGTTTCGCTACTCCATCAATTACCTGATGATTCTTTTCGCGGCACTACTCGTCGATCACTACTTTCTGGTTCGGATAGACTTTTAGGCCTCTGCGTTTACAGAATCGCTACCTGGTCCTTGTGAAATAGCAAACGGCTTATACACTCGGCGTGGCCGGGTAAGCCTATGAATATTTCTGATCAGAATCGCAGTGCAACTTTCGAGCGCCTGCTTCGACCGCATCTGGACCGCCTGTACCGATTCGCCTGGCGCCTGACCGGCAGTAAGGCGGAGGCCGAGGATCTTTTCCAGGATGTCCTGGTAAAGCTCTTCGGCCAGCTGGACGAGCTCGTCGAAATCGAGAAGCCAGGCTCGTGGATAAGCCGTGTCCTGTACAACCACTTCATCGATAATCGGCGGCGCTTCGCCCGCCAGCGGCTTGTCAGTGTCGAAGAAGGCCAGCTGCCACCCGGTGGCGTGGATTCCCTGCCCGGCCCGGACAGCCCAGAGCGGGATGCCGAGCGTGCAGATAACATAATGCGGCTGGACAAAGCCCTGGCGGAACTCAGCGAAGAACATCGCCACATCGTACTGCTGCACGATGTGGAAGGCTATAAATTCACGGAAATTCAAGAAATTACAGGAGCCCCGGTCGGCACGCTCAAGTCCCGGCTGCACCGTGCCCGGGCACGGCTCAGGAAACTGTTGTCAGATGGCGGAACCTTTTGAGCCGCCAGTTCGTGTAAGGAACAGGTAAGGAACAAACGATGTCTTGTACTCACATAAACGAGAAGATCGATGACTATATGGACGGCGCCCTGGATGACGCAACGACTGCTTTGCTCGATGAGCATATCGAGTCCTGTGATTCATGCCGGAAGACAATCAAGGCTGCTCAAAGCCTGCATGGACTTTTGAAGGATTATCCCGTGCCCACCCCGGATGCCGCTTTTTTTGACCAGGCGCTTGCCAAAGCGACCCATGTCGGCGCTGCCCGCCTGCGCAATCGCTGGATCATGACCGGTTTCGGCGGTGCAATCGCCGCGGTCCTGGTCGCCTGGATCATCGGCGGCATGTTGATGCAGACACCGGAAGGAATTGACCCTGCTGCAAACATACCGGGCGTCACAATGGCGCTCGAAGAACCCCGTACTGTGAATCTCGTATTCTCTTCCGCAACCACGCTGAATGATGCAGTGCTGAGGGTAAGTCTACCCACCGGAATTGAAGTTGTCGGTTTTGCCGGGCAACGGGAAATCACCTGGATGACAAGCCTGCAGGCTGGCAAAAATATATTACCGCTCAAACTGATCGCGACGACGCCTCACGGCGGGGAATTGCTGGCCACGCTTGAGCATGATGATCGCGATCGGACTTTTCGAATTCGTGTAAACGTAACTTAAGGAGCTTGGGGCCATTGGGCGGCCCGTAAGTATCAAAGGGAGTAGTGTGATGAAAGATTTCAAAATATTGATAGCAAGCACGGCGCTCAGCTGCCTGGCCATGTTCCCGGTAGTCTCACTCGCTGATGACGATCTTGATGTCACGATGGACGTCATTGATAACCTGGCTGAAGTCGACGGTGTGATTCTCGAGATGAGTATCGATGACGATGAAGTCGATGGCGGCGATGACGAAGGTGATTATCGAGAAGACGGCGGCGACTATGAAGAAGGCGACGATCATGTCGGTCACGATGACGAGGACGGCGGCGATGATCACAACGATGAAGACGACGGCTCCCGCGATGGCGAAGATGATTTTGCCTTCGATGATGAGCCATCCGGCGACGACGGTTTCGAGCATGACGACGAAGTCGAACACGACGACGATGGCGTGGACGAGGAAGACGGTCATGATGAGGGCGACGACATCGACACCGACGAGCCCGTTGAAGAAGAGCACGATGGCATGGACGGCGCCGGTGGCGACGATAGTGCGTCGGACGACGACGGATTCGAATCAGACGACATGGCCGATGATGGAGTGGCTGATGGCGGTGGCACCGAAAATGGTGAGGGAGAAGGCGTTGATGAAGCCGAAACTGCCGGCTGATCCGACTCGCTGTTTATGCGCCGGATATCGAGCATGGAGCGCTTGATCCGGCCATAAGCCCGAATCCCCCCGGTTGTTGGCCAACTTGGGGGGATTTTTTTGCACCACGTCATAGTTTTACGGTGTTCTTCCTCGTTAAGCTATGACATTGGTCGAGAGATCCTGGCGACTTGGGCAGACAGGAGATCGGTTATTCTGGCTTTTATCCACAATTTGCGACAAGCGAAGGCCGCTTTGTCGATCATGCTCGTGGCAGTTCTGTGTCTGCTACAGCCAGGCGATGCCTTCGCAGCGAGCGCCCGCGCGATGTTTGCAGACGGCAACCGGCTGTTTCGCGATGACCTTTATTGGGCCGCCCTCCTCAGATATCGCCAGGCCGAAGAAGCCGGCATGGATACACCGCTACTCCATTACAACGCAGGCGTCGCGAACTATCGCGCGCAGCAACATTTACGTGCCCGCGAGTCTCTTATCAAAGCCGCCCGTGAGCCCCGGTTGCGCGCCATGTCGCACTACAACCTCGGACTAAACAGTTATGCCGCCAACGATATCGATGATGCGTTGCACTGGCTACGAAAAGCGCGAGATCAGCAGAACAATATAAAGATCAGCGAGCTCGCCAGAATCGCCATCGGCCGATTGCTGAGCGAGTCCAGGGCGTCCGATCCCGTCGTGATCGTGCAGGAATCCAAAAAAGCCGAGAGAAAATTAGTCGATATCGATCTAAGCGGCCGCATTAGTTTCGGCAATGACTCAAACGTTTTTCGCACACCGTCCCAGAGCTATATCGACCTGGCCGATCCCAACACGCCGACTGTGGATCCGGTCGTGCAGTCCGGTTCATTCATCCCTTATGATTTCCTTGCGAAGATTTCGATCAATAGCCTGGAGAACGAGTCGTTTTTCGGAGCTTATCGTCTCGGCGGCCGCTTTTATCAGGACAAGCTTTTAAGCAACGGCGACGAGTACCACCACGAACTCAGTTTTGGCAGTGAATATCATCGGCGTGACAAAGAACGCGAACGCAAGATTTTCAGCGCGTTTGCAGTAGCACAGCATTCCAATACCTACGTCGATCCTGACGACGGCGCGGAACGAGTAGCCGGTGGGCAAAACATCGCGAACCGGATGTCCTATTATCGTTATGGGCCCGAGATCTGGTTTCGTCAGTCGTTCAAAAAGTTCTCGTTCGGTGGGCGCCTTAAAGGGCAGCTCTGGAACTACAACGATGTGATCACCGTCCCCGAATACGATCACGAGTATCTTGCTTTGGGGCTAAATGCCCAATACAGATTCACACGCACTTCACTATTGCGCATCACCGCTGACGCCTATACGCGGCGTTATGGGGACCGCCCGGCTTTCGAACTCGATGGCCGGCAGCTTCTCGGCAATCCGACGATCGAGTACGAGTACATTGAGTTTGGAGTAACGACGAGGCAGCGTGTCGGTCGCAGTTTCTGGTTCGGCTTCGACTACCTACGGACCGAGCGACAAGACAAGTACCTTGGTTACAACAACTATATAAGAGATACGTACAACGTCGAGTTCAACTGGCAGCTCGGCGAGAAATTCCGGCTGGAGGCCAGCGCATACTATCGTGTCTACGATTTCGAAAACGCTTTCGCGTTTCACAATCCCGTCGCAGGCCCGAAAACTCTGGATACTGTTAACGGCAGCCTGTTCGCGACCTACAAGCTGGCCTGGGACCTGACCCTGATCTTGCAGTATGACTATCGGGACGTTGCGTCCAACGATACTCGCATAGCGTATGATCGGGCCCAGTACCTTTTCGGGATCCGGTGGAATTATTAGAACCCATCTCATAGATCCGCATGGCCGCGAAGCGGACTCCGCGAGATGGGCTGCAAGGCACGAGGAGTGAGGAGTGGTCAATCCACGTGAACGACGAGTAACGCCGCAGCGGGCTCGCGGAGTCGCTTCCCGACTGGGTTTCGACGCACAGGCCCGGAATGCATCGTTGCAAGCCTTGCCAATGACCGCCGGCATTCGCCGCGGCTCGCGCCTCGTCTCCGAGCCTGTGCGCCAGAAACGCGGCTCATGAGGATTTATGAGATGGGTTCCAGAACCCATCTCATAAATCCGATAAGAATAATCCCTGCCGCCCTTGTTGCATTGCTGGCGGCGCCCGCCGTGTATGGCCAGGATGCTGCTTACAATTTCGAATTGACGCCATTCGCCGGCCTCACAACGGGTGGTGATTTCGAGGACATGACCGGCAGTGCGTCGCTTGAGCTCGATGACAGCTCGAGTTTCGGATTGATATTGGATATTCGTGAATCGGCGAATACACAATGGGAAATCCTTTACTCATTCCAGGCAACCGAGGCGGATACGGCGGGTCTTCCCATCAGCGGCGCCCCGCTGGATATCGATGTCCATTACATTCAGGGTGGCGGTACCTATCTGTTCGATGGCGACAACGCGCGTCCGTACCTGGCAGCCACAATCGGCGCGTCGCATTTCGAACCGGGCCTCGGCGGTGTCGACAGCGAGACTTTTTTTGCTTTCTCGATCGGCACCGGACTCCACATCCGGCCAAACGACAAGCTTGGCATCCGGCTCGAGGCAAGAGCTTATGGCACCCTCCTGGAGTCAGATTCGGACTTGTTCTGTCAATCCGACCCTGCCGGGGCAATCTGCGCAATTCGCGTCGAGGGAACGGTGCTCTGGCAAATTCAGGCATTTGCCGGTTTCGTCATTAGATTCTAAATATTTGACGCCGGACATTTTTGCTAGACTCGTCCGCCCCATGGACGTCACACCAATACTTGAGTCACTGAACGAAGCCCAGCGGCAGGCGGTTACGGCAGCCATGGAGCCGCTACTCGTTATTGCGGGCGCCGGCAGCGGAAAGACGCGGGTATTGACGCATCGGGCCGCCTGGTTGATAGACGTCGAAGGCATCTCGCCGCAGGGTTTGCTCGCGGTCACTTTTACCAACAAAGCGGCGTCAGAAATGCGCGGGCGAATCGAGACTTTGCTGCAGATGCCGGTGAATCATCTCTGGATCGGCACTTTCCACGGCCTGGCCCACCGATTGCTACGTCGCCATTGGGACGAAGCAGGTCTGCCGCAAAATTTTCAAATTATCGATTCCGATGATCAGTTGCGGTTGATCAAACGACTCCTGAAAAACCTCGAGCTCGATGACAGCCGATGGATTCCCCGGGAAATTCAATACTTCATCAACGCGCAGAAAGACGAAGGCCTGCGGCCGCAACACCTCGATGACGACAATGACCCCAGCCGGCGGCAATTTATTTCCCTCTATCGGGACTATCAGGAACTCTGCGACCGTGGTGGCCTGACAGACTTTGCCGAACTCCTCTTACGCGCCCACGAACTCTGGCGCGATAACCCGGAGTTGCTCTCTCATTATCAACGGCGTTTTCAACATCTTCTTGTGGATGAATTTCAGGACACCAACGCCATCCAATACGCCTGGCTCAGGTTGTTGGCCGGCAAACAGGGTGTTCCGTTTGTGGTCGGCGACGACGACCAGTCCATCTATCGCTGGCGCGGTGCCCGCGTGGAACACATCTATCGTTTTCAAAAAGATTTTCCAGGCGCGTCCGTAGTTAAGCTCGAACAGAATTATCGTTCGACGGCGACGATTCTCAAAGCCGCCAACGCTGTTATCGAAAACAATGACTCCCGCATGGGCAAGAATCTCTGGACCGACGGGCCCGAGGGAGAGCGCATAAAGGTTTACTCTGCGTATAACGAACGCGATGAGGCGGACTTCATAATCGGCCGGCTCCGTGACTGGAGCGATCAGGGAAATCCGCGCGCCGATTCAGCGGTGCTCTACCGTTCAAACGCGCAGTCGCGCGTACTTGAGGAAGCTCTTATCAATGCCGGGCTGCCATATCGCGTGTATGGCGGCTTGAGGTTCTTCGAACGTGCGGAGATCAAGGACGCGCTTGCTTATCTGCGCCTGATGTCGAATCGCGACGACGACTCGTCCTTCGAACGCATCGTCAATCGGCCGACTCGGGGCATCGGCGCAAGATCCGTCGAAGAAATGCGTTCCTATGCGCGCGCCAATAGCTGCTCGATGTGGCGCGCTGCGGGAGCAATCGCAAGCGACGGTGTCCACGGCCGCATGGTCGCAGCGGTGCTGGCTTTTGTTCACCTTGTCGAAAAAATAACGAAGGAGGCCAACGGTCTCGATCTGTCCGAACAGGTCGATCTTGTGATTCACGCGAGCGGGTTGATGGATTTTTTCCGCAAGGAAAAAGGCGAGCGTGCAGAAACACGCATCGAGAACCTCGAAGAGCTGGTCAGCGCCGCGCGAAGCTTCGAGCCCGATCCCGCGGAAGAGATGTCAAAACTCGATGCCTTTCTGTCGCACGCGGCGCTCGAAGCCGGAGAAGGCCAGGCCGACGCCTGGGAAGATTGTGTGCAATTGATGACCATGCATTCGGCCAAGGGCCTGGAATTTCCACTGGTATTCCTGAGTGGCATGGAGGATGGCCTGTTTCCTCATCAGCGGTCTGTCGCAGACCCGCACGGCCTCGAAGAGGAACGGCGGCTATGCTACGTCGGCATCACGCGAGCCAAACAATCCCTGTATGTCACTTACGCAGAACAACGTCGCCTGCATGGCATGGACAGCTTTTCCCAGCCATCGCGATTCATCGCCGAGATACCGGCCGAATTTGTCGAAGAGGTGCGGCCAAGGGTTCGGGTTAGTCGGCCATTGTCTGCCGGGCGCAGATCGGCTGTGACAAAACCCGGTGCGGAACTCGGCATACACTTGGGCCAGCGCGTGCACCACGGCAAGTTCGGCGACGGTGTGATCCTGAACTGCGAGGGGCAAGGCGCGCATGCGCGAGTCGAGGTCAATTTTGAGACAGCCGGCACAAAATGGCTTGTGCTGAGCTATGCGAATCTTGATCTCATGTAAAATAAGGCGCAGCATTCTCTTACGATATGCGGCCTAAAGCGCGTCAAGCACAATGAAAATACTAATTCTCGGTGCCGGCCAAGTCGGTTCATCGGCGGCATATCATCTCTCCCGCGAAGAGGCCAACGAGGTCACCGTGGTCGATACCCGTTCCGACGTTTTGCGCGAACTGCAGGACCGACTGGATATTCGTACGGTCGTCGGTCACGCTGCCTATCCCGAAGTTCTGGATCGCGCCGGCGCCAACGACGCCGATATCATCGTTGCGCTCACGGACACTGACGAAACAAACATGGTTGCCTGCCAGGTTGCCTATACCCTCTATCACACGCCGACCAAGATCGCGCGGATCCGCTCCGCCGAGTACATGAGTGCAAAAAAACTGTTCACGCAGGAAGCCATTCCAATCGACGTGCGCATCAGCCCGGAACAGCTTGTCTGCGAATACGTCGAACAGTTAATTCTCTACCCCGGCGCCTTACAGGTGCTTGAGTTTGCGAATGGCCGCGTGCGTCTCGTCGGTGCCCGCGCCGACCGCGACGGTCTTCTGGTCGGCCAGCGCATAGCTGCCCTGAAAGAGCACATCCCCAACACCGAAGGCCGCATTGCCGCGATCTATAGAGACGGCAGGTCACTCAAGCCCGAGGGCGACACTGTCATTCAGGAGGGCGACGAAGTTTTCTTCATTGCGGCCCGCCAGGACATACGCGTATTCATGAGTGAGATGCGCAAGCTGGAGGATCCGGTGAGGCGTGTCGTAATTGCCGGCGGCGGCAACATCGGAGTGCGACTCGCTCTCGCTCTCGAGCAGACCAACCAGGTCAAGATTATCGAGCGAAACCCAACGCGCGCACGGCGTATTTCCGAGCAAGTCGCGAAGGCGATAGTGCTGGTCGGTGACGCAGCGGACGAGGAATTATTGCTCGAGGAAAACGTCGACAATGTCGACGTATTCTGCGCGCTGACAAACGCCGAGGAAGCCAATATTTTGTCAGCCATGCTGGCAAAGAGGCTTGGCGCTCACAAAGTCATGGCCTTGATCAACAGGCCGTCGTATGCGGAGCTTGTCGAATCCGGCAGCATCGATATCGCAATCTCGCCGCAGCAGGTGACGATCGGCTCACTACTTGCACATGTCCGGCGCGGCGACGTTGTCAAAGTCCATTCGCTCCGTCGCGGCGCCGCCGAAGCGATGGAAGCGGTTGCACATGGCAAGCAGGAAGAGTCGAAAGTCGTCGGCCGCAAGATTGAAGACATCAAGCTACCGCCAGGCATCAATATCGTCGCACTCGTCCGCGGCGAGCAGGTCATCATCGCCCACCACGACAGCGTTGTTGAAACGGATGATCACGTCATAATGTTCATGACCGACAGGAGAAAGATTGAGAGCCTGGAAAAGCTGTTTCAGGTTGATGTGTCTTTCGTCTGACAAGGGCTAGCAGATATGAACTGGACGGTCGTTCAACGCATTCTCGGGCTGCTGCTGATGATGTTCAGCCTGACGATGTTGCCGCCGATCATTATCAGCCTGATTTTCGACGATCAGGCCTGGCTACCCTTCGTCCAGGGATTCGGGCTTACTCTTCTTGCGGGTTGTTTGATCTGGTTGCCAGTTCGGAATTCCCGCCGCGACCTGCGTCTCAGGGACGGCTTTCTTGTGGTCGCATTCTTCTGGACCGTACTCGGCACTTTCGGTGCCGCCCCGTTGATCTTCGCAGAGTCGCCGGCGATGTCCGTCACGGATGCGATTTTCGAATCCATATCCGGGCTGACAACGACGGGCGCCACTGTGCTGATGGGCCTCGACTCCCTGCCCAAGTCGATTCTCTATTACCGGCAGCAACTACAGTGGCTCGGCGGCATGGGAATCATCGTGCTGGCCGTCGCCGTGCTGCCGATGCTGGGTGTTGGCGGGATGCAGTTGTATCGCGCGGAGACGCCGGGGCCGGTCAAAGATACGAAGCTGACGCCGCGCATTGCGGAAACGGCGAAGGCGCTTTGGCTTGTCTATACCGTCTTTACGATAATTTGCATGATCAGCTACTGGCTGGTCGGCATGAACTGGTTCGATGCGCTCTGCCACGCTTTTTCGACGGTGGCGATCGGGGGGTTCTCGACGCATGACTTGAGCATCGGTTTCTTCGACAGCGCGGCGGTTGATCTGGTCGCAGTCTTTTTCATGTTCGCGGCTGGAATAAATTTTTCGCTGCATTTCTTCGCATTTCGACATATCGAGATAAAACACTACGGCCTGGACCCCGAATTTCGTGCTTACTGTCTAATGCTCGTATCGGTTTCAGTTATTGTTATAGCAGGGCTTTATTTGACCGGAACGTACGCCGCCGCTGGCGACAGCTTTATCAACGGGTTGTTTCAGGCCGTGTCGATCGCTACCACGACCGGGTATACCACAACCAGTTTTTCTGCCTGGCCGGGCGCCCTGCCAGTGCTGTTGATTTTCGCGAGTTTTGTCGGCGGCTCGGCCGGTTCCACTGCCGGCGGCATCAAAGTCATACGTTGCCTGTTGATTGCCAAACAGGGTTTTCGCGAGATAGTCCGGCTCGTACATCCGAACGCGGAGATTCCCGTCAAGCTGGGCAATAACGCCGTGCCTTTTCGCGTGGTCGATGCCGTGTGGGGCTTCTTTTCAATATACGTCGTCGTATTCAGCCTCATGCTGCTCGCTATGATGTCGATGGGGCTCGATCAGGTCACCGCTTTCTCCGCAGTTGCCGCGACGCTCAATAATCTGGGTCCGGGCCTCGGCGACGTAGCCTCCGGCTTCATGTCGCTCGATGACAAAGCCAAGTGGCTCGCCATAGCTGGAATGCTACTGGGGCGTCTCGAGATCTTTACATTGCTCGTATTGATCACACCGACTTTCTGGCGCCATTGATGTCCGGGCCGGTCGGATCTCTGCTGGCGATGCTCGAGACAGAGAACAACGCTTGAGCAAATTCCTGGACGGGTTAAGCATCAGGGTTGGTCATGCCGTCTCGTGGCTGACCTTGCTGATGGTTCTGGTGACTTTTGTCATTGTCGTGATGCGCTATTTATTCGGCACCGGGCTAATATGGCTACAGGAATCGTTGACGTGGATGCATGCTGCGGTATTCATGTTGGGTGCCGCCTATACGTTGCAGCAGGAAGATCATGTCAGGGTGGATATCTTCTATTCCAGGATGCCGGGCATAAAGCGCGCCTGGGTCGACCTCCTTGGCGTCCTGATTTTCGTATTTCCGATGTGCGCTTTCTTCGTTTATGCGTCGTTCGACTATGTCGCAGCGTCCTGGTCGATCCGGGAAATATCCCGTAACTCCGGCGGGCTTCCCTATCCGTTTGTGCCGCTTCTGAAGTCCGGCCTGATCATCATGCCCATTGCGGTTGGCCTGCAAGGCATGTCGCTGCTCTTGCGTTCCGTTCAGGTCATCAGGGGCCGCTGACGATGGAGTGGGTTGCCCTCTGGCTGTTTCTCTCCGTTATCGTGCTGTTGCTGGCTGGTTTCCCGGTTGCCTTTTCTCTTGGTGGCACGGCCCTGCTGTTCGCTTTCGCAGGCGTGCTTGGTGGCGGCTTCGAAGCGGCGTTCCTTTCGGGGCTACCAAGCCGCGTATTCGGCATCATGAGCAACGAAACGCTTGTTGCAGTGCCGCTGTTCGTATTTATGGGGGTGACGCTCGAGCGCGCTCGCATTGCTGAGGACCTTCTTGAAACGCTCAGTGCCCTGTTCGGGTCGATCAGAGGCGGTTTGGGGATTTCGGTAACGCTCGTCGGCATGCTGCTGGCAGCGAGCACCGGCATCGTCGGCGCCACGGTCGTGACGATGGGCCTGCTCTCGCTACCGACGATGTTGAAGCGTGGTTATTCTGCCGAGGTTGCGACCGGCACCATTTGCGCGTCCGGTACTCTTGGCCAGATTATCCCGCCCTCGATAATCCTGGTGATGCTCGGCGATGTGATGTCATCGGCGTATCAGCAGGCACAGTTGGCGCAGGGAATTTTCTCGCCCAAGACCGTTTCTGTCGGTGATCTTTTCGCTGGTGCGCTGCTTCCCGGTCTGCTGCTCGTGCTTCTCTATATCCTCTACCTGGTTTTGGTCGCCATTTTTCGCCCCACAGCAATGCCCGCTCACACCTCAGCCGATGATGAAGCCGTCTCCATCGCTAATGTTTTGGGCGCATTGTTCCCGCCACTCGTTCTAATTTTCGCCGTGCTCGGTTCTATACTCGGTGGCTTCGCCACGCCCACCGAGGCCGCCGGTGTCGGCGCGATGGGGGCGTTGTTGCTCGCCGTGCAACGTCGTGCGCTATCTCTGGAGCGGCTGCAAGAAATCATGCGCAGCACGCTTCGAATCAGCAGCATGGTTTTTCTTATCCTGATCGGCGCGTCTCTGTTTTCCCTCGTCTTTCGCGGCTACGGTGGGGACGACGGTGTCCGGACGATTCTCGAAGCGCTGCCTGGTGGCGTTTTCGCCGCAATGATCCTCGTAATGCTGGTGATGTTTCTTCTCGGCTTCGTGCTGGACTTTATCGAGATTACTTTCGTCGTTGTCCCGATCGTAGGTCCCGTGCTTCTCACAATGGGCCTGGATCCCGTGTGGCTCGGCATCATGATCGCGATCAACCTGCAGACATCCTTCCTGACACCGCCGTTCGGCTTCGCGTTGTTCTATCTTCGCGGCGTGGCGCCAGCCACGGTAACTACCGGACAGATTTATCGCGGGGTCATACCGTTCGTCGGCATTCAATTGCTGGCGTTGCTCGCTCTTGCAGCATTCCCGGGCCTTGTTACCTGGCTCCCCGGTCTGTTGTACGGCTAAGTCACCCGCGATTACAGGACTGGCGTCCTGGCGTTCAGATAAGCCTGTTCGCTGATCAGCTGATTCTGTTCTGAAATCTTCTGAAAATCGAAAAAGGATTTCTGAAATCGTGCCGACCACTCATCTTCGGCAGACAGTTCGTTGATCGCCTCCGTGCTTAATTTCTGAAGGAGAGCGATAACATCATCGGGAAACGGCCTGACCTCGACGTTGGGGTCAGCCATCAATTGTTGCAGCGCTACCGCATTGCCGTAGTTGTATTCGGATTGCATATCAAGATTGATTGCCTGGCAGCCAAGCTCGACGATCGCTTTCAGGTCGTCCGGCAGCGTCTCCCAAGCGTCCTTGTTGACGATCAGCTCGAGCATCGGCCCTGGTTCGTGCCAGCCCGGATAGTAGTAATATCGAGCCGCCTTGTGCAGGCCCAATGAAACGTCGTTGTAGGGACCGACCCACTCGGCTGCGTCGACCACGCCGGTCTGCAGCGAGGTGAATATATCTGATGCGGCAAGTGTCACCTGGGTTACACCTGCTCGCTGCATGACTTCGCCGCCCAGGCCCGGAATACGCATCTTCAGGCCGGCCAGATCTTCGACTGAATTGATTTCCCGGTTGAACCAGCCGCCCATCTGAACGCCGGTCTGTCCGGCAGGAAAGGGGATCAGGTTGAATTGCGCGTAGTACTCGCGCCACAGCTTCCAGCCACCACCGTAGTAGAGCCAGGCGTTAGTCTCATTGGCGTTCAGACCAAACGGGATAGAGGTGAAGTACTGTGCTGCCGGCACCTTGCCGCGGTGATAATAGGAGGCATCGTGACCCATCTGTACGGTGCCGTGTCTGACGGCATCGAATACCTCGAGCGGCGGCACGAGTTCACCGCCCGCATAGACCTTGATCTTGAGGCGCCCGTTCGAGGCATTGCCGATCCGTTCGGCCAGGTTGTCGACGCCTATGCCTAAGCCCGGCAGTCGCGGCGGCCAGGATGTAGCCAGATTCCACTCGAAGGTCTCTGCCGACTGATCGGCTGCCGTGTCGCAATCCACCTGTTCCCTGGCACATGCCGTCACACCTGCTGCCAGCGCCAGCCCTCCCACGAAATCGCGTCTTTTCATTATTCGTCCTGACTTTGTCCGCAAAGCAGCCTAGTGTAGACACGATTCTATCGAGATCCAATTCCCACTTTCTGTTCTGAATAATCTAATTTTTGTATAAATTTTGCCACTTTATCGTTTATTTTGCGTTAGTGGGTTAGATGGCCTAATTGCGCTCTTCAACGATGGGGTTGTGGTATCTGTAGGCAATGACTCCAAGAAAACCCCAGCCTTTCGGCCGGGGTCATCCCATCCCTGGTCCAGGCAAAGGGCACAGGCCCTGGCTTCGCCGTCCCTGACACCATCCGCGGCAATGCGATTCTTCTCACCGCCTGCCCGGCCTGGCCAGACTGCCACGAAGTTTTCATAACTGAAGCCCGCGTTATTGGAGAGTAGACTCACATTTGAGGGGGCAGGGTCGATGATCGGGTTACTGCAAAGAGTTACTGAGGCCAGCGTATCTGTCGAGGGCAGGACTATCGCCGAGATTGGGCGGGGGTTGCTGGTCCTCGTCGCCGTTCATCGGGACGACGCAAAAGCCGATGTTTCACGATTGGTCGAGCGGGTGTTGACCTACCGCGTATTTCCCGACAGAGAAGGCCGCATGAACCGAAGCCTTCTGGACGAAAACCTCGCGCTTCTGGTCGTGCCGCAGTTTACGTTGGCAGCCGATACCAAAAAGGGCACCCGGGCAAGCTTTACCAAGGCTGCGGAGCCTGCAAAGGGCAGTGACTATTTCGATCGCTTCGTTGCCGAATGCGACGGCCGACTGGACGGCGTTCAGGCGGGTGTGTTTGGCGCCGACATGAAGGTTGCCCTCGTAAACGATGGCCCGGTTACACTTTGGCTGGAAACCTGAATGGGGACAGACTCCGAGTCCGTCCCCAAATCGCAGTTTTATTGCGCCTTGCGCGGTATCATCGACAAACGCTGTTGATTTGAGGGGCACCGCCCCGGGAGACTGAAAAATGTTTGCCAATGTCAGTATTTGGCAGTTGCTGATCGTACTGGTGATCGTCATCGCCATTTTCGGCACGAAACGCCTGCGCACATTGGGTTCGGACGTAGGAAGCGCTGTCAAAGGGTTTCGATCAGCAATGAACGAAGCGGACGCGGAGCCTAATGACCAGATCGGTGACCAGTCCAAAGACGCGGACTTCGATAACACACCGGTCGACGAACCCAACAAAGAAAATCAAACCGAAGCCTGAATTCAGCCATGTCCGGAATCGGCTTTTGGGAGCTGATAATTCTCTTTGTTATCGGGCTCATCGTTCTGGGTCCGCAACGCCTGCCTCGTGTCGCCAATCAACTCGGCAGCTGGCTGGGGCAGGCGCGACGCATGACCCGGGTCATGAAGCGTCAACTCGAAGATGAGCTGGACCTGGAAAACACTTTCGACATCAAGCCGCCCAAGCACTTAAAGCCCAAAAACGACGAAGACGACTCCTACTCGCCCGCGCATGATGCAGATAGCGCCGGCACCGGCGTAGATGACGACGCGGCGGAGGCGCCGCAACAGCCAGACGATTCTGACGAAGACGAAATCGCAAAAGAAGCATCGTGAGCGAAGAACCCGAAACGAAAGACGAAGATGCACTGGAGGAGACTACGCTTCTTTCCCATCTCGTCGAATTGCGTAGTCGATTGCTCAAGATTGCCGCAGCGGTCGTTCTTGTTTTTCTCATGCTGCTGCCATGGTCTCGCAAAATCTTTGCGCTTGTGTCGGAACCGTTGCGAGATGTATTGCCCGGTAATGCGATGATCGCGACAGCCGTCGCGTCTCCGTTGCTGACGCCCTTCAAGCTCACTTTTTTTGTCGCATTGGTTATCGCAATGCCGATTGTCCTGTATCAGGTTTGGGCTTTTGTCGCGCCCGGCCTGTATAGGAAGGAAAAGCGATTTGCCATGCCGCTCCTGGCATCGAGCATCGCGCTTTTTTATCTCGGGATCGCTTTCGCCTATTACGTCGTCTTTCCATTGATCTTCGGTTTTTTTACATCAATTGCCCCGGAAGGCGTCGAGGTACAGACAGATATTTCCCTGTTTCTGGATTTCATCACTACGATTGTCTTTGCGTTCGGCCTCGCATTCGAGGTGCCGATTGCAACAGTGTTGATCGTCTGGACCGGCTTGACAACACCCGACAAGCTCGGCAAAGCCAGGCCATATGTATTCCTTGGAGCATTCATCGTCGGCATGCTCCTGACGCCGCCCGACGTCATCAGCCAGACCTTGCTGGCTGTACCCGTCTACTTGTTATATGAGCTCGGTATCCTGATGGCGAGAGTTTTCGCGCCTGAAGAAGAAACGAAGGAAGAGCCTCAACCCACAGAGTGACTGACCCGGAAGAATAGGGTTTAATCTCATACCAGGAAGCAGGAATATACGTATGAGCGCAAGCATTGGTACGGCCGCAGAGAATTATTCGCGCGGTGATGAGTTATTCGGACATCCGAAAGGATTGTACGTTTGTTTCGGCACCGAACTGTGGGAGCGGTTTTCATTCTACGGAATGAAGTACCTGCTTCTGCTTTACCTCACCAAATACCACCTGTTTTCTGACGCGGCTGGTCTCGACGTACTCGGATCCTATGCCGGTCTTGTCTATGCGTTGCCGGTCATCGGCGGGCTTATCGCCGATCGCTATCTTGGCATGCGCAAGTCTGTTCTGTTTGGCGGCATACTGTTGTCGATGGGCCATATCCTGATGGCCGTTGAGGGCCATCAGGCGATCAATTATGCCGCCGGAACGATCCTGGCGAGTGACCTCACCCTCGCTAATGGTCAGGTTCTCGTAGCCGGCACAACGCTTGCTGAAGGCATTACGTTTCGCGATACCGCAGCACTGAATGTCTTTTACTTTGCGCTCGCTCTTATCGTAATGGGCGTAGGTTACCTGAAGCCGAACATCTCCACGATCGTTGGCAAACTGTATTCCAAGGATGACCCGCGACGTGATTCCGGATTCACGATCTTCTATATGGGCATCAACATCGGGTCGTTTTTCGCGACAATCGTCTGTGCGTACCTCGGCGAGACGTATGGCTGGAAGTATGGATTCGGGGCGGCCGGTATCGGAATGATAATTGGCCTGATTACGTTCATGCGCGGCCAGAAATATCTGTACGGCCATGCGGAACCAGGCAACCCGGAAATACTGACAGAAAAAGTTCTCGGGCCCGTCAACCGCGAGTGGCTGATCTACATCGTGAGCCTGCCGTGTCTCGCAATTATCTGGCTGCTGGTTCAACATGAGCCGGTTGTCTATTTTGCGCAGAACCTCTTTTTGATCGTCGCAATCGTCAGTATTATTTTGTACTCGATGGTTCATGAAAGAATCACCGATAACAATCGGACGGCCTATTTGTTCGCGGCGGGCGCGATTGTTCTCGGCGTCATCGCCCTCGTCGTACAAGTCGAATTCGTAACAGCCACAGCTTTGATCAGCGAGTTCTTACTTTACGCCGCGATCGCGGCAATCGCCGGTTTCGTCGTATACGGATTTAAAACTCACAACTCGGCCGAATTCGGCCGCACAGTCGTCCTCATGGTTTTGATTTTATCGACCGTCGTTTTTTGGGCGCTGTTCGAGCAATCTGCCGGATCAATGACTCTTTACGCTGACAGGGTCGTTGACCGGGAGGTTGGTGGCGTTACATTCACGGCGGGTCAATTCGGATCATTGAATGCAGGATTCATCATGTTATTGGCCATACCCTTCGCGGCGCTGTGGGTGTGGCTCGCCAAGAGAAACCTGGAGCCGTCGACCCCGGTCAAATTCGGCCTCGGGATTTTTCAGGCTGGACTGGGATTCGGGGCGCTGGTGTTGGGAGCCCAGTTTCCGGATCAGTCCGGCAAGGTCGCAGCGATCTGGCTGGTGCTTGCTTACTTGCTGCACACGACCGGAGAGTTGTGCTTGTCGCCTGTCGGCCTCTCGGCCGTAACCAAGCTTTCGATATCCCGCGTAGTCGGAGTCAGCATGGGCACGTGGTTTCTTGCCACCGCATTGTCCGAAACTGTTGCTACGCGAATCGGAAAGCTTGCCGCCATAGACACGACTGGCGGCGTGGCGGGCGATGTCGCAAGCGCGTTGGCCAGCTACACGAGCCTGTTCGAATTTCTTGCGTATGTGGGAGTCGGTGCCGGAATATTCGTGCTATTGATGTCGCCGTTGCTCAGGCGCGGCATGCACGGCATTCATTAAACAAGAAGGGGTGCGCCCCCTTTCTCGGGGAAAAGGGGGGCGCGCCCTTCTTCTCCTTTTATTGACCTAAGCACTGCCCGGCGTAGGCCAATTCCTGCTCTGCGTTTTCCATGACGCAGGTGTTGCTGTAAGTGTTGCCGTCACGCGCACAAACGGGCCGATAGATACGCGGGCAATTTACCTTACCGTCTGTCTCGCAACGTCCGGCATGACGAATCCTCGCGCCATTACGCTCCGCCTGGCAGGCATTGCCATAGGTTAGTTCGTCGGCGGCGCAAACAGGCACATACAATCGCGGACATGGCCGAACGTTACAGGCTCCTTCAGTAAAGGATGTAACGCCCGCTGCGTCGGCCTCGCAGGCATTAGCGAATGTTCTCCCTTCCTCGCTGCAGACAGGCACATAGACTTTGGGGCAGTTTTCGACGTCACACCTCCCCGTTCGCTGCACGGGCACGCGGTCGACGTCAGCCAGGCATTGATTGTTATAGGTTCGCGCATTCATTCCGCAAACGGGCTCATGCGCGTCCGGGCAACCACCAACCGTGCACGCGCCGAGACTGGCGATTTCGATGCCCGCACTCAACGCAAGGCACTCATTGTTGTACGTTATGCTATCGACACCACAAACAGGATCGACCTCCGCCGAACACTCCTCTGTGGCCTCCGGACACAGGCCATCCGATACGACAGCAACACCGGCCGCTTTCGCGAAGCACAGATTACTGTATGTATTGCCGTCCATTCCGCAGACGGGTGCGAACTCTTCGGTGCATGTCGCAGCATCGGCACAGACACCCTGGGCCGCGACGTCAATTCCTGCCGTGCGGGCGACACAATCGTTGCTGTAAGTCTTGCCGTCCTTGCCGCATACAGGGTCGTACTGCATGGTGCATGCAACATCGCCTGTTTCCTCGGCTGCCGAAATATTGTTTGCTGCCATGAGAAACGCGCAGCTGAAAATGAGTACTTGTCTGTTCATATGATACGTTCTAAATCAAATCGCCCTTTTTACACGGTCATTTTCCTGTCGTCGCGATTCCCCAGTAATTGTAGGACAAAATTCTCCAACCGGGAATGTACATACGTTGATCGTCGACGATGTCAAAACCGCATGCTGTGATCATTTTCGGTATGTCCCGGTTCATGTTGCAGCCACCGGCAATCCTTCGCCATCCGGGGTTAAGCCTTTCTTGCCAGCGCTGCACGTTTTCGTCCGGGGCGATACCATGTTCGCAAAACAGTAAACGGCCACCCGGCTTCAAGACCCGCCGCATGCCTTCGAGCGCGTTCCTGGTGTCGGGTATTGTGCAGAGCGAGTAGGTCACAAGCACCGTATCTACGCTTTCGGGGTCAAGCGGTATTTCCTCGCCAGGCAGATCGATAAATTCGAGATTCAGATTCAGCCCTTCGAGGTTCGTCGCGGCGAGCTTTCTCATTCCCGCCGACGGTTCGAGGCCCCATATCTTTCTGACTTTCTGCGGGTCGTAATAGGGAAGATTCAGGCCGCTGCCAATACCGATCTCGAGCACATCTCCGGTCGCCAACGGTACGATTTTTTCCCGTTGCATCCGGATCTGCTTGCTCGAACACGAAAGGTCGGTCAGGCGCGGAAGTACCTTATTCTCGTACCAGTTCATCGTGTTTCCTCTTTATTGTGTGCCACGACGCCTATCATGTCATTGCGCCTCAGCGAAACTAACTCGCTGATGCTGACCAGTTCGATGCCCTCGCTGGAGAGTAGTGGAATTTCCCGTTCCAGAAGAGCCAGTGTCGACGCATAGGGGTGGCCAATGCCAACGGCGGTGCCATTTTTTCTCGCGAGCTTTTTCAATCTCGCGAACTCTCTTGCGGCTGTTTCCGGTGAACGATCCGGGTCGAGGAACACGTCTCTCCTGACGGCCGGCACACCGGACTCCTGCGCGAGTTGCATCGCGACACTCTTGGGCGTCGTGTAACTGTCTACGAAGATGAGGTCTCCATGCCTGCGTAATTCTTCCATCAGCCAGCCCATATGGCCCGGGTGGCGCGTCAGCATGCTGCCGCGATGGCTGTTTACACCGATCGCGTGTGGAACTGACTCGAGATCGGCGGAAAAGATGGTGGCGAGCTGGCCCCTGCTCATATCCAGTAGTATGCCGCCAGGGTCCGATTGGTCCTCTTTCGAAACGGGCTCCAGTGGCAGGTGCAGCAACACGTCCTTGCCGCTAACGAAGGCTGCCTTCGCCAGGCTAGTCGCACGCGGCGTCGATGGCAGGATTGCGCAGGCGACGGGTCCCGGCAGGTTGATCGCCCGGTGACCCGCTTCCAGGTGGTAACCGAGATCATCGATAATGATTGCTATGCGTGGCGCGGGCGCGCTCGATGCCGCCACTGCCATTAGACAAGAACCGAGAAAGAGCCATGCGCGGGCAATCATTCTGCTTTGCTTTGCATCACGCTCTTGGGCTGAAGCAATGAGAAGGCTTCCTTTAGCTGAATGTCGTGTTCGCGGTCGGCCCTTGCGTTGAAGCGGATTTCCGATGCCTTGCGATTTTCTTCGATCACGATATCCGGAAAAATTCCTCTGTCCTGAATAGAGACGCCAGACGGAGTGAAAAACCGGGAGGTGGTCAGTTTGATGGCGCGGCCCTGTGAGAGCGGCATAACAGTTTGAACGAGGCCTTTGCCGAATGTCGCGGTACCCACTACCATCGCGCGATTATGATCCTGCAATGCGCCTGCCACGATTTCGGATGCCGAAGCAGAGCCATCGTTGACGAGCACAGCCATGGCGGCTCCATCGAGTACGTCACCCCGGTGTGCTCTTCGCGTAAATCGTGATTCATCAGTTCGCCCGTCCGCCGATACGATAATTCCGGAATTCAGGAAAAGGTCGGTAACGTCGACGGCTGAATCCAGTACACCGCCGGGATTGTTCCTGAGGTCCAGTATCAGACCGTCGAGCATGCCGTCGTGCTCATCGCGCAATTCGTCGATTGCGCCGAGGAGCTCGTTTGCCGTCGAGTCGTTGAACTGGCTGACACGAACATAGGCAATTGCGGGCTCCAGAATTTCATGTCGGACGCTCGCCACCCGAATACTTTCCCGTCTAAGGTCGAAAGTAATCGCGTCTTCCTCGCCGTCCCGCGTCACCGTGATTCTGACCGGCGTGCCCGCGCGGCCCCTCATTTTGCTTATCGTTCCATGCGGCTCGCCCACGTTAACCGGTTTGCCGTCTATCGCGACAATGGTGTCACCACTGAGAATCCCGGCCCGTTCAGCTGGAGTGTCGTCTATCGGCGCGATAACAGTTACCAGGCCGCCGGAGCTCGAGACCTCGAGACCGACGCCGGAATAGCTTCCCGAGGTGCTGATACGGATGTCCTGATACTGCTCCGCATCGAGATACTGAGAATGATTATCGAGGTCGGAGACCATGCCGCGAATGGCGCTTTCGAGCAGGACGCTGTCATCAAGCGGCTCTACATAATCCTGCTTGATGCGGTGCATGACCTCGGCAAACAGGCGCGCCTGTTCCCAGGCCAGCTCCCGGGACTCGGGTCTGTCACGATCAGCTAGCATGCCACCGCCGAGTGACAGGCTGACTCCCAGCACTATGCCGATCACTACGACGAGAATGCTTCTGGTTCTCATAGACATTTGACCCTCCCAGAGCCGATTGACGATAGCATAGTTAACCGGATTTGGGCCGCTTCGTGACCCAGGTCCTCGGGTTGACCGGTTTCGTTCCGTGACGAATTTCGAAATACAGACTTGCCTGTTGTTGACCTCCACTGTCACCGACAGTTGCAATAACGTCGCCGGGCGCCACCCACTCGCCGGCGATTTTCAGGATGGTCTCGTTGTATCCGTATAGCGTCATGAATCCCTCGCCATGATCGACGATGACAAGCAATCCCATGCCGGCCAGCCAGTCGGCGAAAACAACACGGCCATGATAAACGGCGCGCACTTCACGCCCCCTGGGTGCTGCAAGGACCACGCCGTTCCATTGCAGGCGGCCGCTCGCCCGTGGCTGCCCGAAATCGTGCATCAGGCGGCCGGCGACGGGCCACGTCAACTGGCCCTTTAGGCGGCTGAACGGCTCTTCCGATCGAATCGGGTAATCCGACAGTATGCTGGTCAGTTCGGTAATCAGGCGCGCCAGATCCCTTTCTTCCGCGGCCAGGTGTTCTATCTCGTTGCCTTCCTGCGCCATCTTCGATTTGAGCGCGATCAAAAGCTCCCGGCGCTTCTCCTGCCCATTGTTCAACTCCACGAGCTCCGCATATCTCGCTCTCGCCAGACCAGCCAGGCGTTTGTCTTCGGCCGTTGCCTCCTGATGCAATTTGGCAAGATCATCGATGATCTCTCTGACCTTCTCGATGTTGTCGCCCCGGTAATCGCTTAAATATTGGTAATAGACCATCATGCGGCCGGTGGTCGCCGGATCCTGTTGATTCAACAGCAGCTTGATGCGTTCCTGGTTACCGTTCATGTAGGCCGCCCGAGCCTGCGCCCCGAGCTGTCCGGACTCCGCGTCCAGCTCCGACTCCCGCGTCTTGAGCTTGTCCTCGAGCTCGATTTTTCTCCTCGCGCTGAACTGTTTTTGTCTCTCTATTTCGGTCAGGCGAACGCGTTTTTGGGATATCTGAACCTCGGCTCTCTGCAGGTCGACCGTAATACGGTCCCTGTCGGCAGCTCGCCTGTCCATGCTCTTCTTGAGATCGGAAATTTTTTCCCGCACGTCTTCCAGCTCGCGCTCTTTGACCTTGGCAAGCCCGCCTTCTTCCTCCTGCGCTGGCACAGGCTGGCCCAGGCCCGCCGCCAGTATGGCCACCGGCAGGCAAATACGAACTGCGTGCAGAAGCGTCATGGCCCGAGAGTCTAAAGCCTTATGCGCCCCGGGAGAAAGAATTGTCAGCAGCGTCAATCCGTGCCTGCCCGGAGATATTCCTGCCGCTGGCGCTGCTATAATGTCCGGCCCAAAACCAACCTTAATGCACGAATGGACACCTATTTGGAATTTGCAGGGAACCACCCCTTGCTGGCAGGCGCGCTCGTCTTCAGCTTTTTCGTGCTGGTCTTCACGGAGCTGCAACGCAAAGCAAGGGGCCTGATCAACGTCGAGCCGCAAGACGCAGTCAAACTGATAAACGCCGATGCTGTAGTAATCGACCTGCGTAGCCCCGAAGCATTTGCCCGCGGCCATATCGTCAATGCCAAAAACCTTCCGTTCGAAGACCTGCCTGCCAACAAGGACAAGATCACGAAGTACGCAAAGAAAGCCATCGTCGCCGTTTGCGATGCGGGCGTAACGTCAAACAAGGTGGTCGATTCCCTGCGAAAATCCGGAATCGAAAACGTTTTTGGCCTGAAGGGCGGCATCAACGCCTGGACACAGGCCAATTTGCCGCTCGTGACCGGAAAGAAGACCAAAAAGAAGGGTTAGCCTTCGCCGCAACGCGAGCTGAATGAGCAAAAAGCAAAAATTTGTCGTTTACGACAACGAGTCCTGCGCATTTTGTGCGGCCTTGAAAAATATGGTGCTCTGGAATCGATACCGGAGCAACGATCACTGTGCTTCATTTATTTTTTTATACGGGAAAACGTAATGGCCGAACAGCAGCAATCTGACAAACAAATCAGTATTCAAAAAATTTATGTCAAGGATTTTTCGTTCGAATCCCCGAACAGCCCAACCGTATTTACGGCCGGTGAGTGGAGCCCCAAAACGAATCTGAATCTTCGAAGCTCGCATACTCAGGGCGATAATGACCAGAGCGAGGTCGTGCTGACGATTACGGTCGAGGCAAAACACGAGGACAAGACGATCTTTCTTATCGAGCTGCATCAGGCTGGTCTGTTTCAGATATCGGGTTACGAAGAGGACGAGTTCGGCGTCGTCGTAGGAAGTTTTTGTCCGAATATCCTGTTTCCCTACGCAAGGGAGTCGATTTCGGGAATCATCTCGAAAGGCGGCTTCCCGGAGTTTCTGCTACAGCCGATCAACTTCGATGCGCTCTACGCTCAGAGCCAGCAGCAGCGCGAAGCAGAGGGCACTACTGCAGGTAATGGGGGCGACGGAGGCACCCACTGAGCAACACCCCTAAAGAGCGCCCGATTGCCGTCATCGGTGCCGGCTCCTGGGGCACGGCTCTCGCGCTTCAGCTCGCCCGCGGCGGCCGCGACATAAAGCTGTGGGACATCGATGCCGACAACATGAAGAAAGTCGTCGGCGCAGGCGCCAACGAGCGTTACCTGCCTGGCGTCAGTTTTCCAGAAAATCTGCATCCAGAGCTGGATCTCGACGTTTGTCTCGATAACGTTCAGGATATTTTGATTGTCGTACCCAGTCACGGCTTACGGGAAACCCTGAAAACCATTAAACCCATGCTCGCGCCCGATATCCGTATTTGTTGGGCAACCAAGGGCTTCGAGTTGAGTACCGGCCAGTTGCCGCATCAGGTGGCGGAGGACATTCTCGGCCCGGACCGGCCGATGGCCGTTTTATCGGGCCCGACTTTTGCCAAAGAGGTTGCCGCCGGCCTGCCGACTGCAATGACTATCGCCGCGAACGACGCCGATTTTGCCAGCGATCTTGCCGAAGAGCTGTCGGGTGACAATTTTCGCGCGTACACGGCCGATGACATGATCGGCGTCGAGGTTGGTGGCGCCGTCAAGAATGTCCTGGCAATTGCCGCCGGCCTTTCGGACGGCCTCGGCTTCGGCGCGAACACGCGAATCGCACTGATCAACCGCGGGCTGGTGGAGTTGACCCGCCTCGGCCTCGCCCTCGGCGCAAAACAGGACACCTTCATGGGGCTCGCCGGCATGGGCGATCTCGTTCTTACCTGTACCGATAATCTCTCCCGCAATCGCCGCATGGGTCTGGCGCTTGCCGCTGGAAAGTCCATCGAGGAAGCGCAGGAAGAAATTCAGCAGGTCGTTGAAGGCGTGCTCGCAGCCAAAGCCGTCAAAGGCGTCGCAGAGCGCCTGAGCGTCGACATGCCGATATGTCTTACGCTTTACAGGATTTTGTACGAAGACCTTTCGCCGCGCGACGCTGTTAGTACATTGATGAGCCGCTCGCTGAAGCCCGAGTAGCATTCAGAATTCGGGGAGATTCAGCTGGTCCAATTCAAAACCCAGCGGGGCAAGTACGGCAATCACCAGCAAAATCAGAAGAAGGTAGACAATTATCCGAATTCGCAGCGCTTTCCGCCTGCCCGCTGACCCGGTTTCCGATCCCCCTGACGCGTCAAGCGAACTATCCGAGCCATGCTCGATTATCCTGACAAACCACCTCTCAAATCCGTAATTCACAGACTCCATCGGTGAGTAGCCCGCGACGCGCGCGTACATCATCATTCCCGCCAGACACGCGAACAGGATCGCGGAATTCGGCCAGTCTGCAAGCGTCCACGACCAATCGAGCGCCCAGGCAAAGTCTGATAAGGGCCATAACGGAAACACCGGCCACGTCGCCCCGCCCGCTACGAGATCAAGGAAAACGTGAATGGCTGACACGAGCATACTGAGCAAGGCGACTTTGCCAGCCCGTCTGCTTAATCCGGCAACGACATCGTTTTCTCTTCGGGGGCCAAAGACGGGCAATCGGGATGCGATCATGAATGCGGCTATCCCGGTCAATACGATAAACCCCAGCCCATGTGTATAGCGGTGGTGTACCACCTCCCATACGTGCTCGAACGCGAGATCCTTATCGAATCCGAAATAGACGATCGCCCCGACATAGGCCAAAGAATCGATGTCTGGAGCCAATCCCGATAATGCAACAATGCGGCGCTCGCGCGGAGACTTCAATCCGCAGGCCTCCGCCACAAACCAACTTGTAATCAGGTGCGACGGTCCCTGCATCAGGTGAGCCTCTTGTTAATCGATTTTTTGATTCTGCTGTCCCGGCGTACCCGCCCGAATCACCAGAAGCACTACAAGGGATACGAAAAAACACGACAGCGCGGAAATACAAACGATTCGAAGAAGCGAATCGTTGCCGTCGGTAGAAATCACGAAAGGCCAGACAAACGCACACCAGCACATGGCTGTAACAGATAAGCCGAATACACCCCAAGCCACTCTGTACATTGTGTCGACAGACCTGTGGGGACATGACGATAACGCTAACCAGCTCCGCCCCAAGGGCCGGTTGCGCCATTTATGCTTTCTAATGATACCGTTTACGGAATGATGCCTGAAACTTTCGCTGTTATCCGCCGCCGCCGAATTTCAGCTGTCGCCACGCTTCATAGACGAGAACCGCTGCCGCATTCGACAGGTTCAGACTGCGAATGTCTTTCATCATCGGTATTCGCAGACGCTGCTCTGGCGGCAGCGAATCCAGAATTTCTTCAGGCAAACCCCGTGTTTCCGGGCCAAGCAAAAAAGCGTCTCCCTCAGCGAACTCGGGCGCCGAATAGTTTGTAATGCCGCGCGTACTCAACGCGTACACCTTGCGTGGGGAAATCCCGTTCAGGCAATTATCAAGATTTTCATGCACCTCAACATCAGCAAACTCCCGGTAGTCAAGGCCGGCTCTCTTTAGCCGCGGCTCATCCAGCTCGAATCCCAATGGCTTGATCAAATGCAGCCTGGTACCGGTATTGGCACAAAGGCGTATGATATTGCCGGTATTGGGCGGTATTTCCGGCTCATAGAGAATCAGGCTGAACATCACCCCTCATTGTAAACTCTGAATTCAGATACATGGCGCTCGCTGTAAATCCCGAACACAATCCCCTGGAGACAGATTTCTGCGGACTTTCGCTTGGTTCGCCTATCGTGCTTTTGTCCGGCTGCGTCGGGTTTGGCGAGGAATACACGCGCATTGAGGGTTTCTCGAACACGGATGTCGGCGCTATCGTCCTCAAAGGGACGACCAAAGAACCCAGGCTCGGCAATGAGCCACACCGCGTCTGCGAAACACCGATGGGCATGTTGAACTCGATCGGCTTGCAAAACCCGGGCATGGATAAAGTCGTCGACGAGATCCTGCCGACACTCGATTTCCGCGAGACGCGTTTCATCGCAAACGTCTGCGGGTCGACGATCGCTGATTACGCCGAAGTCACGCGTCGATTCGACGACTCACCTATCGACGCGATCGAGATCAATATTTCCTGCCCGAACATTAAAGAAGGTGGAGTTTCTTTCGGCAACTATCCCGAGATGTCAGCCAAGGTTGTGGAAGCCTGCAGAAGCGCTACGAAAAAACCGATCATCGCAAAGCTCTCGCCGAATCAGGCCGACATTCAGGAAAACGCGCGCCTCTGCATCGAGGCAGGCGCCGATGCCCTGGCTGTCATCAATACGATATCCGGTATGGCAATCGACCTCGAAGCGCGTAAGCCCATTATCGGCAACGTTAAAGGCGGCTTGTCCGGTCCGGCGATAAAGCCGATCGCTCTTTTAAAGGTACATCAGGTTTATGAAATCGCCGGCCCCCGGAAAATCCCGATCATCGGCCAGGGCGGCATCACGACGGTTGAAGATGCCCTGGAGTTCATCATCGCCGGATCAACAACGGTTGGTATCGGCACCGCACTCTTCTATGACCCACTACTCTGCCCCAAAGTTAACGCCGGCATCGCCGAATATTTGCTGCGGCACGACATGCGCTCTGTGTCCGAGTTAGTCGGTAGTCTTCAAGCCTGAGTTACGCGGCATCGCTTTCCCAGCCCTTATCCGGATTATCGAACGACAATACACCGTCATCGATTGGCCCGTGGCGAAGTAATTTCTTGTCGAGTTTGTAGTTCTGTGTGTTTATCCACGGCTCGCGGTCGCCCTGCTTCGGGAACAGGTGCATTACTCGTTGTATGTAACCCGAGGAGAATCCCGAGATCCAGGGCAGTGTCTGCATATCTTTGTGTTCAGCGCCCACAAGCGGCGTGCATTGCCGATACCCGTTCGCATCCATGTGATTGATCAGGCGGCACGCATACTCGGCGATGAGGTCCGCGTGTAGCGTCCAGGACGCGTTGATGTAACCGAACGTCGAAATGAGATTCGGCACGTCCGAATACATCATTCCCTTGTAACTGACGGTGTCCGGGAAATTAACGTGCCTGCCGTCTACGATGAACCTCATGCCGCCAAGAACAACCAGGTCGAGCCCGGTTGCTGTAATAATAATGTCGGCCTCGAGCTCCTCGCCGGACTTCAGGAGAACGCCTTTTTCGGTGAACGTATCGATATGGTCGGTGACGACGGAGGCTTTGCCCGACTTTATTGCGTGAAACAAATCACTGTCCGGCACGAGGCAAAGGCGCTGATCCCAGGGATTGTAACGGGGCGTGAAATGCTTCTCGATGTCGTAGCCGGGCCCCAGCTCCTTGCGCACCATGTCGAGCATCATGCGCTTGATCTTGTCCGGCTTGGTGCGCGTGCGGCGGTACACCAATAGTTGAAATCTAATGTTCTTCCAGCGCGTAATTGCATATGCAATTTTATCTGGTAAAAACATGCGTAAGAAATTGGCGATCCTGTCTTTTGCGGGAAGCGACACCACATAGCTGGGTGAGCGCTGCACCATCACCACGTGCTCTGCCTCATCGGCCATTGCCGGAATCAGCGTCACGGCAGTTGCGCCGGAACCGATGACGACAACTTTCTTACCACGGTAGTCCAGGTCTTCGGGCCATTCCTGAGGATGAACGATCTCACCGGTGAAGCGATCGCGGCCCGGAAATGCGGGCGTATGGCCTCCTTCATAACTGTAGTAACCGGGGCACATCAAGAGCATGTTGCAACGGATGGCGACGACCTCGCCTGTTCCGTCACCCTGCGCTTCTATCGTCCAGACAGCATCGCTGCTCGACCATGTTGCCTTCTTTACCAGGTGGCGATAACGGATGTGCTTGTCGATACCGTGTTCCGCCGCCGTATCCTTGACGTATTTCAGGATCGACGGCCCATCGGCGATGGCCATAGCGTCGCGCCACGGTTTGAAGCAGTAACCGAGCGTATGCATGTCGCTGTCGGAGCGGATGCCCGGATACCGGAACAGGTCCCAGGTCCCACCTATCGAGTCCCGGCCTTCCAGAATGATGTAAGTCTTGCCCGGACACTTGTCCTGCAGGTGGACGGCGGCGCCGACACCGGATAGCCCCGCCCCAACGATCACAACATCAAAGAATTGGGTTGTCACATTTGATTCCTTGCAACTTCAGAGACCGCCGATTGCCGGCCCGAACGCTGTTCGGGCTAGTCTAGCTCGAGACTTTTGATTTTTCTGCTCAGGGTGTTTCGTCCCCAGCCTAGCAGTTTTGCTGCATCCTGACGGCGCCCTTTGGCCTGATTCAACGCTATGCGAATCAGCGTGCGTTCGAACTCCGGCAGTGCCGAATCGACGAGTGGGCGGCCCTCTTTGTCACTCAATTGTTGTTCGGCCCAGTGCGCAAGGCTTTGCGTCCACTCTTTGCTCGTGCCTCTACCCGACTGTTTTCCGCCCAGGTCGTCCGGAATGTCCAGGGCGCTGATTACGCCCCCGGGTGCAGTGACAGTCAGCCGGCGGGTTGCGTTAACGAGCTGGCGTACGTTCCCGGGCCAGTCGTATGACTGCAATATCTCCATCGCCTCGAGATTTATCGTCTTGGCCGCAGCACCGAGCTCGCTCGCTGCGTCGGCAAGATAGTGCTCGAGTAGCTGCGGGATGTCCTGGCGGCGTTGCCGCAGCGGTGGTGTGTTGATGCGAATCACATTCAGGCGGTGGAAGAGATCTTCCCGGAAACGATGCTCTTTGACGGCCCGCGCAAGATCCTGGTTTGTCGCCGCGATGACCCTGACATCGACGTTGACAGAGGATTGGCCACCAACACGATAGAACTCACTTTCAGCAAGAACGCGCAGCAGCCTCGTCTGCAACGCCGCAGACATGTCACCGATCTCGTCGAGAAATAATGTGCCGCCGTCGGCTTGCTCGAAGCGGCCGATCCGTCTCGATTCCGCGCCGGTGAATGCACCGCGCTCGTGACCGAACAGCTCGGATTCGAGTAGCTCGGACGCAATTGCTGCGGTGTTGAGCGCGACGAACGGCTTGCCCGCTCTTGGGCTGTGTTGATGAAGCGCGCGAGCCACAAGTTCCTTCCCGGTGCCTGACTCGCCCGTAATCAATACCGTCATGCTGGAGCGCGCTAATCGTCCGATCGAGCGAAAGACCTCCTGCATGGCCGGTGCTTTGCCGATCAATGCTGGAATTTCCGCTGATTCCTTGCCGCCACGATCCACCGTTGCCTTGCCGTTCTTCCGCGCGGCTTTTCTGATCAGCTCGATCGCCTCATCGAGATCGAACGGTTTCGGCAGATACTCGAAAGCGCCGCCCTCATAAGCAGCAACTGCGTGATCCAGATCGGTGTGCGCAGTAATGACGATAATCGGCAGGTCGGGGCAGCTTGCGTTTAGCCTGTCGAGTAGTGCGATGCCGTCCATGCCCGGCATTCGAATATCGGTGATGAGAACGTCGGGGACGCTGTGGCTTATGGCTTCGAGCAAATGTTCGGCACGTTCAAAGCTTCTGCTTTGCATGCCCGCCTGTCCCAGCGCTTTTTCGAGCACCCAACGTACCGACTGGTCGTCGTCGACTATCCACACGGTCAACGCCTGGTCAGACATCCTTATTCTCCGGGACCGGTTCAAGTGGGATCCTGACAAAGAAAATCGTGCGGCCAGGCCGGCTTTCGAATTCGATGAGTCCGTGGTGTCGGCTGATCAGCTCCTGTGCGACCGGCAGCCCCAGGCCGGTGCCATCCGGCCGGTTGGTGACCAGTGGATAAAATACCGAGTCCTGCAGCTCAATCGGAATACCGGGGCCGTCATCTTCGATCTCCAGGCTGGCGATTGCATTGTGTCGCGTATCGCCAATAGTGAAATTCATGATCGCCCGACTTCGAAGCGTGATCCGCCCTTGCCCGCCCAATGCTACGGCGGCGTTTCTTACCAGGTTGAGAAGCGCCTGAACCAGTTGGTCGCGGTCAACATACATGGGCGGCAGACCCGCGTCGTAGTCGCGGCGGATGTCTAACGCGTTTCCGCTTTCCGCCTGAATCAGTCGCACGACGTATTCGAGCAGCTCATGCACATTCGACTGCTGCTTGTTAGGTGGGCCGCCGGGGCCCAGCAGCGTGTCGACGAGCCCGGCGAGGCGGTCAGCTTCACTGATGATGACGCTCGTGTATTCCTCGAGCTCCTCATCCTGCAGCTGTTTGCCGAGCAATTGCGCCGCCCCGCGAATGCCGCCCAGCGGGTTTTTGATTTCATGCGCGAGCTGACGAATCATCTGGCGCCCGGCACCGTGTTGAATGAGCAGTGCGTTTTCGCGGTTGATTCTCTGGCGCCGGGTCACGTCCGACATTTCCACCATCAAGCTCGCTGTGAGGTTCGCATGTTCGACAGAGGACACACGGAAATCGACGATGCGGTCCTCAGCGTGAGCTTCCGATGGCCCGAGCCGGAGTTCCGCTGCATAGGTCTGGCCGGTTGCCAGCGCACGGCAAAGAGCGTCCTGAAATTCGGAATCGTCGTCGGCGAGTTGCAACAGGGGTTTGCCGTTCGCGCGGTCTTCGCTGACACCCAACAGATTTTCCGCTGCCGGGTTCAATGAGGTGATCAGCAGATTTTCGTCGAGAAGAACGACGCCGGTAGTCAGCGCAGCAAGGACTTCCTGGCCGGGGGGGCCAGTATCGCGCGGATCGCCGCTTAGTTGATATTGGTCGCTTGAACGTAGAAGCGATTCGGTACGCTTCGAATCATCAGTTTGCCGGTCGCGTCGACGATCTCCGCCTGAAGATTGTGCACACCGCGATAAACTTCCTCGATCTGAAACCTCGTGCTGCCGACCATCCGTGAGTTGCCGTCGAAAAACACGCGAACCTGATGCCCGTCCTGCAGTGACGGTTGCAGCTCCAGGCTTACGTCGAGTACGCCGCCTATATTCCACAGCGTTTCTTCAGGTGCCGGTGCGGCAACTGAAAAGCTCTCGTACTTGAACTCGGTTGGCGCTGGCTGCTGGTCGCCGGCAGGCTGCGCCCGGGGTGCCGGTACTGGCTGCTGCCTCCGCGTAACCTGAGTGTCGGTCGGGAGTATGACCTTTTCAGCCCCTTCCCGTGGCCTGTCCGAGTAATGGACGACGCCTTCATCGTCAACCCAGCGATATGCCTGGCCCAGGACGGTGCCCGCGGCCATGAGGACTGAGACAAGAATAAACAGACGCATGCGCATTGTTTTAGCATACCAGCGCTCCCCGGGTTTGGGCTAGTGGCCGGGCCGCAAAGTGCCGCCCGGTTCACAGTTTTCGCCCTGTAGCCTGCAAAGTGGCAATTTCCGTCGCGAAAAGGTGACACCGCAAGAGCCGTTTTTCGGTCTTTTGAGGTGCATATCCACGCTATCTAACGAGAAAGACCGGAAAAATGGGCCGTCGTTTTGTTCTTGCAGCAGGAACTCGTTCTGCCACGCAGGCTCCTACAGGCTGTAATACATGTCGAACTCCACCGGATGCGTGGTCATTCGCAGCCTCGTCACGTTCTCCCACTTGAGGTCCAGGTAGGCGTCGATCAGATCGTCACTGAATACGTCGCCTGCTTTGAGGAAAGCGCGATCGCCATCCAGCGCCTCCAGTGCCTCGTCGAGCGAGAATGCGACGAGCTTCAGTTCCTTTTCTTCCTCCGGTGGCAGGTCATAAAGATCCTTGTCCATCGGGTCGCCCGGGTGGATCTTGTTCTGAATGCCGTCGAGGCCGGCCATCATCATTGCGGTAAAAGCGAGATACGGGTTCGCCATGGAATCGGGAAAGCGGATCTCGAGGCGCCTTCCCTTCGGGCGCGAGTCGTACGGAATGCGAATCGACGCGGAACGGTTGCGTGCGGAATACGCGAGAATCGTCGGGGCCTCGAAGCCCGGTACGAGCCGCTTGTAGCTGTTGGTCGACGGGTTGGTGAACGCGCATAGCGCCTTGGCGTGTTTGATGACGCCACCGATGTAATAAAGCGCCGTATCGGACAGGCCGGCGTAGCCGTCTCCCGCAAAAAGATTCTTGCCGTCCTTGAAGAGAGACTGATGCACATGCATGCCGTTGCCGTTGTCATTGACGAGCGGCTTGGGCATGAAAGTGGCTGTCTTGCCATAGCTGTGCGCCACGTTGTGAACGACATATTTCAGGATCTGCACCTCGTCCGCCTTGCGCACCAAGGTATTGAATTTAACGCCAATTTCACCCTGACCGGCGGTGGCCACCTCGTGATGGTGAACCTCCGTTTCCAGTCCCAGTTCCTCCAGCGCCAGGCACATTGCCGAGCGGATGTCGTGCAGGGAGTCGACCGGCGGCACCGGAAAGTAACCACCTTTTACGGTCGGGCGGTGACCCGTGTTGCTGTCATCGTAGCTTCGGCTCGTGTTCCACGCGCCTTCACTGGAATCGACTGAATAGAACGCGCCCTGCATATTGTCGTCCCAGCGCACGTCATCGAAAACGAAGAACTCGTTTTCCGGGCCGAAAAATGCCTCGTCGGCGAGACCGGTTGATTTCAAATACGCCTCCGCGCGACAAGCCAGGGACCGGGGACAGCGGTCATAGCCCTGCATTGTCAGCGGCTCGATGACATTGCATCGCAGATTAATCGTAGCGTCCTCTGCAAATATATCGACGACGGCCGTATCCGGATCCGGCAGCAGAATCATGTCGGACTCGTTAATGCCCTTCCATCCGGAGATCGACGAGCCATCGAACATTTTGCCTTCTTCGAACAGATCTTCATCGGCAACGCGGGACGGCACCGTAACGTGCTGCTCCTTGCCCTTTGTATCGGTGAACCGAAAGTCGATGAACTTGACCTCGTTGTCTTTGATAAGGCCGATAACTTCAGCGGGTGTCATGAATCATTCCTCCATTGCAATAAAAATTTCGTTGGCCGGCAGGGCGGCTCGATACCGTACAACTTGCAGGAAGCGTGCCATGGGGCGCATGCTGATAAATGGTTGATTAACAACGGTTTGTTGATCCCCGGTCACGGCGTTTTGCACCATCATGGTGCGAGCTTCCATTTACTCGCACTAGTTTAGTGCATTTTCGCGCCTGCTGCACCGTTCCGGACGGTTCCATTCGCGCTCGTCGCTTTTGTGGGGCCTGCGCTGCGCCCTTCGCTTCCTGCGCACCATCCCGCAAGGGCACCCTCGCGGCAATGTGGGACTGTGAGATAGGTTCTAGTTATACTCCGCGCCTTAGCCAGACCTGAAATCGTTGATGAAAAAGGACAATCCACCCGCCGTGCTGACCTTTCAGGATCTGATCCTTGCGCTGCAGCAGTTCTGGGCGCGTCAGGGCTGCGTCATCGTGCAGCCCTATGATATGCAGATGGGTGCCGGCACGTTTCATCCGGCCACCTTTCTGCGTGCCGTGGGCCCGGAGCCCTGGAGTGCGGCCTATGTACAGCCGAGCCGCCGGCCCACCGACGGCCGTTATGGCGATAATCCATTCAGGCTGCAGCACTACTATCAGTACCAGGTTGTCATCAAGCCATCCCCGGATGATATTCAGGACCTGTACCTGGAGTCCTTGTCGGCGATCGGCGTCGATCCTGCGGTTCATGACATACGCTTTGTGGAAGACAACTGGGAGTCGCCAAGCCTCGGCGCCTGGGGCCTCGGCTGGGAGGTCTGGCTCAATGGCATGGAGATTACCCAGTTCACCTACTTCCAGCAGGTCGGCGGGCTGCCCTGCAGGCCGGTCACGGGCGAGATAACCTACGGGCTGGAGCGCCTGGCAATGTACCTTCAGGATGTCGAGAGCATTTTCGACATTGTCTGGACCGATGGCCCGCTCGGCACTATCAACTATCGCGATGTGTTTCATCAGAACGAGGTCGAGCAGTCCCGATACAACTTCGAGCTGGCCGACATCGACTCCCTGTTCGACGCATTCGAATTGGCTGAACACGAGTGTCGGCGGCTGATAGAGCTGAATCTGGCACTCCCTGCCTATGAGCAGATGCTGGCGGCCTCTCACACGTTCAATCTGCTCGACGCACGCCAGGCCATCTCGGTCAGCGAGCGCCAGCGCTTCATTCTCCGGGTGCGGGACATGGCCAAAGCCGTGGCGCAGACTTACTACGATAGCCGTGAGGCCCTGGGCTTTCCGATGGTCGAGAGTGTCAGCGCTCTCAGGACCGGTACCGCATAGCAATGGCCAAGGCCCCCGATTTCCTGGTCGAGATAGGTACCGAAGAGCTGCCGCCCAAGGCGCTCACAGGGCTGATGAATGCCTTTCTCGAAAATTTGCGGAATGCGGTGGATGGCGCTCGCCTCAAGCGCGGCAAGATGTCAGCTTATGCGAGTCCCCGGCGGCTCGCCGTCATCATCAAGGCCCTGGCTGAGTCACAAGCCGGCCAGGAGCGGGTCATCAAGGGGCCGCCTGTGTCGGTCGCCTATGACGACAAGGGCAACGTCACCGCTGCTGGCAGCGCTTTCGCGAAAAAGTGCGGGGTTGACCTTGAGGCCCTCGATCGGAAAAAAACCGACAAAGGCGAGTACCTGATTTTCCGCGAACGGGAACGAAGTCAAAAAACGCCCGAGCTTATGCCCTCGCTGGTCGAGAGTGCGCTAGAGCGCCTGCCGATCCCGAGGCGCATGCGCTGGGGCGATGGTGAGGCCGAATTCGTGCGACCCGTCCACTGGGTTGTTTTGCTGCACGGCGAAGACGTCATCGAGGCAACGGTCATGGGCGTGGCTGCCGACAGAATGACGCGAGGCCACCGTTCTCATGCCCCAGATGAGATTCCGATCGAATCGCCGTCAAAGTATCTGTCCACTCTCAAGAAAGCGCATGTGCTCGCAGACTTCAGCGCACGACGGAAGAAAATCGTTCAGGGCGTCGACAAGGCCGCAAAAGAAGCGGGCGGCAAACCGTTAGACAGCGATGCGCTGTACGATGAAGTGACCGCGTTGACCGAGTGGCCCGTGCCATTGACCGGCAGCTTCGACGAGAAGTATTTGTCGCTGCCGAAAGAAGTCGTCATTGCCACCCTGACCAGTCATCAACGCTACTTTCCGATTGCGGACGAGAGCGGCAAATTGCTGCCTCGGTTCGTAACGATCGCGAACCTCGACAGCAAGAACCCTGACCTGGTACGCGACGGCAACGAGAGAGTCGTTCGGCCGCGGCTCGCAGATGCCACCTTCTTCTGGGAAACCGACAAGCGGGTTAGTCTTTCGGAGCGTTGCGCGGCGCTCTCGGACGTCGTCTATCAGCGCGGTCTCGGCAGCATCTTCGACAGATCCATTCGGGTAGGCGTGCTTGCCGGCATGGTCGCTGCGGCGATCGGTGCCGATGAACAGACCGTTAAGCGAGCCGCGGCGCTCGCGAAAAGCGATTTACTGACCGGCATGGTGGGAGAGTTCCCCGAGTTACAGGGCCTGATGGGCAGGTACTACGCGGCAGCCGATGGCGAGCCCGAGGCTGTCGCCAGAGCCATCGGTGAGCAGTACCTGCCGCGCTTTGCCGGTGACTCCCTGCCTCAAACACCGGCGGGTCAGGCCATCGCCATCGCAGACAAGCTCGACGCGCTCGCAGGCATATTTACGCTTGGCAAGAAACCGAGTGGCAATCGCGATCCTTTCGGTTTGCGGCGAAGTGCGCTGGGCGTGGTTCGGATCATGATCGAGCAGAGGCTCGATATGAATATCAGGAACCTCGTAACAGCCGCAATCTTCTCTCAGCCCGGCCAAAACAGGGACGAAGACGCCCTGACACAAAGCCTGTACGAATTCATTACCGAAAGAATGCGGGCTTACTATCTCGACCGGCAAGACGGGCCAACCCCGGAAATGTTTGCGGCGGTCATGGCAAGGCAGCCCGTTTCTCTGCTCGACTTCGATGAGCGACTCAAAGCGGTCGCCGCTTTCGTCAAGCTGGAGCCGGCCTCGAGCCTCGCGGCCGCGAACAAGCGCATCGGCAACATTCTGAAACAAGCCGGAGTCGGCGGTGGTGAGCCGGTAGACAAAACCTTAATCAGGGAACCCGCGGAAACAGCGCTGTTCGAGTCGGTCGTCAAAGCACAGGCTATCGTTGCCCCGCTTCTCAGCGATCGCGACTACACCAACGTCCTGACAACGCTTGCGGACCTGAGGGACCCCGTCGACGGTTTCTTCGACGACGTCATGGTCATGGCGGAGGACGAGGCACTTCGCAACAATCGCCTCGCTTTGCTTGCAGAGCTCCGGGCGATGTTCCTGAACGTCGCGGATGTTTCCCGCCTGTCCATCGGTTAGTCGCCGTACCGGCACATCATGAACGGGCCGCGCCTGCTTGCTCAGATAATCTTCCCGCTGCGGGTAGCGCTTCTGGTTTTGTACTTCGTAATTACGATCGTTTTTGTTGCGGTCACCCTGGTCTTGTCGTGGCCACTTCCTTATCGTTTTCGGTTTGCTGTGGCGCGTACCTGGTCCAGGGGCATGCTATGGGCGGGGCGCTTGACCTGCGGACTGGACTGGGTCGTCGAGGGTCGGGAAAATCTACCGCCGGATCCAAGCGTGCTCTACATCAAGCATTCTTCGGTTTTCGAAGCCTACGGCCACATCGGTATTTTTCCGCAACAGACCTGGGTGGTTAAGAAAGAGCTGCTTTGGACGCCCATGGTCGGCTGGGGAATGGCTACTTTGAAGTGCATCGGCATCAACCGGGGTGCAGGTAGCCAGGCCGTCAAGCAGGTTATCAAGCAAGGCAGGGAGCGCCTCGCCGAGGGCATTTGGGTGTCGATTTTTCCCGAAGGCACCCGAATGGAGCCGGGCGAGTCTCGTCGCTATGGCATCAGTGGTGCCGCGCTCGCCAGAGAGGCCGGCTGCCTGATCGTTCCGGTCGCACACAACGCCAGAGACTTTTTTCCGCGCAACGGCCTGCCCGAGAGACCCGGGCGCATCCGCATCTGCATCGGCCCGCCTGTCGATCCTTCAGCACAGGAGCCAAAGGAAACGAACCTCATCGCCCAGGCGTGGATCGAATCGAAGATGGCTGAGATCAGTGACGGCTACAAGATCGATAACTCATAAACGACTTGCCAGGTCAGCCTAGCCCGCAAAACACACAACGGACACTGCGACCGCCGACCGTCGTTGGTCCGGGTTTAAATAAGAATGGCGCTGGTCGCCACGGAATATCAGCATATCCCCCTCTTCGAGCGAGTAGTGTTTACCGTCGGCAATCAGCTCAACCTTGCCGTGCTCGCAGGTCAGGTACTCGCGGGTACCCCTTGTGTGCGGAATGCCCACCATGCGGCCCCCCGGCACCAGCTCCATTCGTGATATCTCCAGGCCCGGCAACGCCTCCGGGGCGAGTGGCCGCAACCGGGCGCCGTGGCGCTTTCGCTCACGCAGCTTGCCTGCCGGAATAAATTCGATCTCGCTACGAGGCGTCCCGATTAACTCCTCGATCGAAACATTCAATGCCCCGGCCGCCTTGTTGAGGACAACCAGCGTGGGGTTGGCCGCACCCGTCTCCAGGCTCGCCCAGGTTGGCCGGGGGATGCCGGACAAGTCGGCGATCTGTCGCTGCGACATATTGTGGGATTCGCGCAGCCTGCGAATATTCTGTGCGAGATTCCGCTTGATATCGCGCATGATGCCAAAATAGCATGTGGCTATTTAAATAACCATCTGCTTGCTCTGTCATCCAGATCGCTTCATCCTGCTCAAAACACGATGGAGGACACCATGGAAATCCGACTCGAACATGCAAACATCGTCGTCCGCGACATCGCGGCTGCCACGCGTTTCCTCAGCGCAGCATTTCCCGAGTTTCTCGTAAGGCGCGAGGGTCTCAACGATGGCCGACGCTGGATGCACATCGGTACCGACAACACGTACATCGCGCTCAACGAAGCGAGCGCGGAATCAGCCGAGAAGTGGGTGCCCTATAGCGGTAAGCCAGGCGTCAATCACCTTGGCTACGAAGTCGAAGATGTCGGCGCCTTACGCGACAGACTTGCCGCCGCCGGCTTCACTGAATCAACCTACCCAAACAACCACCCGCACCGCAAGCGCGTGTACTTCAATGATGCGGACGGCAATGACTGGGAGTTCGTGGAGTACTGCTCTGACGATCCTGCCGAACGCAACGATTACGATATGCCGGACTAATCGAAAAGCGCTACAGCCGACTGAGCGGATCGACCGGCTCGAGACCCAGCGACTCGCGTTCGGCGTTTATGTTCTCGACCATAATCGCCTCGGCAGCGATAAAGCGCGGGTAATCCTGCAGCGGCTCGAATATGGGTTGATTCGCCGCTATTGGAACAATGCCCAGCCATCCGCGTTCAACCGCCTGCTCCAGCTGTGATACGGCTTCCTCATATTCTCCGGCAAGCGCCAGGTATTTCGCGTTCTCGATGAAGAACACGAAATTATCGATTCCCTGGTCACCAACCTTCGACATCGCGTTTTCCACCAATATCAGCGCTTCATCAAAGCGTTCAGCATTTCCTGTGCGGGAGTAAGCGAGCGCAATTGCCGCCATAACGTTGTAGCCGAACCGATTGTGCGGATTGTCCGCCGCGAAAGAGGACAAGCTGGGCCAGCGCTCCTCGAGATAATCCACAAGCTCCTTGCTCCGATCGGCCCGGTTATACTGATCGAACAGCGGGCCCGGCCCGAGCTCGCTGACCAACTCAATCGCGAGTTCGAACGCCTCGTCGCGGCGCCCCAATCGATTCAGGGCTTGAACTTTAGCGAAAGAATCGAAGCCTTCCTCCGCTATGCGCTCGATCTGATGTGTCGCAATCATTCCTATTGTGAGCCAAAAATGCGTGACGCCATTCTCGGGCTCGAGCTCACGCGCCCGCTCGGCCAGGCGAACGGCTTCGGCCGCCCGTCTATTGTAAAGGTGGTGCGCGGCTTCGGCGCTCAACAAGACCGGGCTATTGGGATTGTACCCGCGGAAAGTGTCAAGCAATGCCTGCGCCTTGTCTTCCTGACCGAAATCATTGAGCCTCAACACGCCGCTGAAGAAACCGGGCCGATAAAGCGGGTCTCTTTGCATCATGTGCTCAAGGATTTGCAGACCGGCTCGCGGCTCGCCGGAATTTCCCAGCGCCAGTTGCAACCAATGGCTGGCGTTAATCAGGTTGGGGTTGATCGATAGCGCCTTGGTCAGCGCTTCGATCGCCTGCTCGTGCTCGGCCGACCGATTAATGTGGTAAAGGCCCAGCCCCGCCCAGGCTTCCGCCAGCTGCAAATCTATCTCGAGTGCCGCGTCGATAAATCGCTTGGCTTGTACATCTGACTCGGCCTTCGGAAGGGTGCCGTATTGGCTCTCGGCCAAAAGAAGCGTTGCTATGCCGCGTTGCGCATAAGCGGGTGCATACTCCGCATCTTTCGCGATCGCTTGATCCAGAAGCCCTACTGCAGACTCGATGGTCTGACGGGTTCGGTGATAGAGGCGCTGCTTGGCCAGCAAATACAGGTCATAAACTTCCGGATCGGTGCGCTGGCTCACTATCACCGGTTGTTCCTCATCGTCATCGAGCAGTCTGGCTTTTAGTTGCTTCAGGATTTCGTTAGCGATTTCATCCTGAATGGCGAATACGTCCGTAAGTTCGCGGTCGTAGGTGTCCGACCACAGATGAAAACCATCCTCCACCTGAACGAGCTGTGCTGTAATTCGCACGGTCGTACCGGCCTTTCGTACCGAGCCCTCGAGGATATGTTCCACGCCCAGCAGATCGCCGATGCGGCGCAGGTCCTGGTTTTCTCCCTTGAAGGCGAACGATGAGGTCCGTCCGGCAACCTTTAGTTCCTTGACCGAAGCAAGAGAGTTGAGAATTTCCTCCGTGATGCCGTCGGAGAAATATTCCTGCTCTTTGTCGGAGCTGATGTTGACGAACGGTAATACCGCGATGGACTGGCCGGTTGCGACGATCTCTCCGACGCCCTTCTCCGGGCTCTCGCTGAGCAAAAATTTGTCCGCCAGCAAGAAACCGACGGCAATCGCCAGCACACCGATTATGGCGAAGTCCAGTTTGCGGCCGGTGTGATGGGTAATGGACTCCGAACGATCGACGTCCTTCTCCTTCTTGATTCCCTCCGGCGTCAGCTCGAAGGCCCAGGCAAAGATCAAAGCTATGGGGAAGCCGATCAGCAGCAACACGGTAACCATGGTGGCGCCCCACTCGGGCAGCCTGAGCATAGGAAAGGTGGTGGCGGATACCTCGATCAGGAGCCAGGACGCGATCCCGTAGGCAATCGCTACTCTGAAAACATTTCGGCGCTTGAGTTCGTTGAAGAATGACATGGCGGTGTTGTTATTCGCGGAAGCTAATACCAGCGTTGATCCTGCAGATCGACGGGTTCCAGCCCCAGGGCTTCACGTTCGACGTTGATGTTCTCGACCATAATCGCCTCGGCAGCGATAAAACGCGGATCATCCTGCAGCGGTGCAAAGATTGGCGTGTGTGCCACCATCGGGGTGTAGTCCTGAAAGCCCCGATCGATTGCGGTTTCCAGGTGGGATATAGCTTCGTCGTATTCGCCGGCGAGCGCCAGGTACTTCGCCTTTTCTACTTCGTAGGCGTAATTGTCGATGCCCTGTGCGGACAGGCTGGATATAGCGTTTTCCACCAGCAGTAACGCGTCATTAAAACGTTCGCTATTGCCTGTGCGGGAATAGGCTAGTGCAACCTCTGCCATCAAGGCGTAGCCGAATCGATTGTGCGGATGCTCGGCGGCAAAAGCGTCCACAGCAGGCCAGCGCTCCTCGAGATAGTCGATCAGCTCCTGGCTGCGATCAGCCCGGTTGTAGAGATTAAACAGCGGCCGGAGAAAGCCTTCGCGGGCCCGCTCGTATGCCAGCTCGAATGCTTCGTCGCGACGGCCCAAACTGTCCAAAGCCGCAACTTTGAGGTTATCGCTTCCTTCCTCCGCTATTCGCTCAACCTGCTGGGTCTGCAACAGGGTAAGAGTGAAGAAAAATTGCGTCACCGAATTTGTTGGTTCGAGCTGGAATGCCTGCTCAGCCAGACGATAACCTTCGGCAGCATTGCCAAGGCTCATGTGGTGCACGGCCTCGGACCGCAGCAGGGCCGCGTCATTCGGGTCGTAGCTGCGATACCGGTCGATCAGCGCCTGCGCTTTTTCTTGCTGCCCAAAATTGCTGAGCGTGAATACGGCATTGGCGAATCCCGGCCGGTACAGCGGGTCCCTCTGCGTCATCTGTTCGAGAATCTGCAGAGCGCCTTGAGGATTGCCGGATTGACTCAGAACGGTCTGCAACCAATTGCTGGCATTGATCAGGTTGGGGTTGATCGATAATGCCTTTGTCAGCACCTCGATCGCCTGCTCGTGCTCTCCCGGCCGATCGGTGTGATACAGGCCCAACCCTGCCCAGGCTTCCGCCAGCTGCGCGTCCTTCTTCAACGCCGCATCGATAAAGCGCTTGCCCTGCACCTGTGCCTCCGCCTCCGGAATGGTGCCGTAGCTGCGATCGGACAACAGAAACGTTGCGATGCCGCGTTGCGCATAGGCGGGCGCGTAATCAGGATCCTTGGCAATGGCCTGGTCCAGAAGCGCTACCGCAGACTCGATGGTCGGACGGGCTCGGGCATATAGCCGTTGCCTCGCCAGCAAATACAGGTCGTAGACTTCCGGGCTGGTGCGCTGGCTCACGAGCACCGGCTGTTCTTCATCTTCGTCGAGCAATCGGGCTTTGAGTTGCTTCAGAATTTCATTGGCGATTTCATCCTGGATGGCGAACACATCAGTGAGTTCGCGGTCGTAGGTGTCCGACCACAGATGAAAACCATCTTCGACCTGAACGAGTTGCGCGGTAATGCGCACGGTCGTGCCGGCCTTGCGCACCGAGCCCTCGAGGATATGTTCCACCCCCAGCAGATCGCCGATGCGCCGCAGATCCTGGTTTTCTCCCTTGAAGGCAAAAGAAGAGGTGCGGCCGGCAACCTTTAGTTCCTTGACCGAAGCAAGAGAGTTGAGAATTTCCTCCGTGATGCCATCCGAGAAATATTCCTGCTCTTTATCGGAACTGATGTTGACGAACGGAAGAACGGCGATGGACTGACCCGTAGAGATGATCTCGCCCACACGCGCCTCCGGGCTCTCGCTGAGAATAAACTTGTCTGCGAGCAGGAAGCCTATGGCCACGGTCATTGCGCCGATGATCGCGAAGTCCAGTTTGCGGCCGGTAGCATGGGTAATGGACGCCGAGCGATCCACGTCCTTTTCTTTCTTGATGCCCTCAGGCGTCACCTCGAAAGCCCAGGCAAAGATCAGCGTCAGGGGGAACGCGATGAGCACGAGTACGGTTACCAGCGTGACCGTCCATTCGGGCAGCTTGAGAATAGGAAAGGTCGTGGATGTGATCTCGATCAATAGCCACGCCGCGATCGCGTAGGCGATCGCTACCTTGAATACATTGCGGCGCTTGAGTTCGTGAAAAAAAGACATGTCGGTTAGGCAGAGGCAGCTACAAGCGTTGATTGAGCGGATCTATGGGTGCTAGCCCCAGGGACTCGCGTTCGCTGTTTATGTTTTCGACCATGAGGGCCTCTGCAGCCAGAAAGCGTGGATCATCCTGTAGCGGTGCAAAGATCGGCGTATGTGCCGCGATCGGAGCGTAGTCCTGATAGCCGCGATTAATCGCAGATTCCAGTCGGGTAGTGGCTTCATCGTAATACCCGGCCAGCGCCAGGTATTTCGCGTGTTCGACTTCGTAAAAGTAATTGTCGATGCCCTGTCCGGACAGGCTGGACATCGCATTTTCAAGCAGGAGTAACGCCTCATCGAAGCGCTCCGCATTACCCGTGCGGGAGTAAGCCAGCGTGACTTCTGCCATCAGGCCATAGCCAAATACATTGTGCGGGTAGTCGGCGGCGAATGCGTCCAGGGCCGGCCAGCGTTCCTCGAGATAGTCAACAAGTTCCTGGCTGCGATCGACCCGGTTGTAGAGACGAAACAGGGACCCGAGATTGCCTTCGCGGGCCCGCTGTAATGCGAGCTCGAACGCTTCGTCGCGCCGGCCGAGCCTGTCCAGAGCCGCTACTTTGAGGAAATCGCTGCCTTCCTCCGCTATTCGCTCGGTCTGCTGGGTCTCCAGCAGCCCAAAAGTGAACTGGTTCTGGGTAACGTTGTTTGTTGGTTCGAGCCGATATGCCTGCTCAGACAAGCGAAAACCCTGGGCGGCATTGCCAAGGAATGTCTGTTGCATGGCCTCGGAGCGCAGCAGGGCCGCATCACTCGGGTCGAAGCCGCGATATCGTTCAATCAGTGCCTGCGTTTTTTCGTGCTGCCCAAAATTTAGTTGCATGACGACGGCATTGGAGAATCCCGGCCGGTACAGCGGGTCCCGTTCCGTCATCTGTTCGAGGATCTGCAGCGCGCCGCGCGGATTGCCCGAAAAAGCCAGGGTAGTTTGCAGCCAGTTGCTGGCATTGATCAGGCTGGGGTTAATGGACAGGGCCTTTGTCAGCGCCTCGATTGCCTGCTCGTGTTCCGACGGCCGCTCCGCATGGTACAGCCCCAGGCCCGCCCAGGCTTCCGCCAGTTGCGGGTTTTTCTTCAGCGCAGTATCGATAAAGCGCTTGCCCTGGACATGTGCTTCCGCTTCCGGGATGGTTCCGTAATTGTCGTCAGATAACAGAAGCGTTGCTATGCCGCGTTGCGCCAAAGCCGGTGCGTAATCAGGATCCTTGGCGATGGCCTGGTCCAGAAGCCCCAAAGCAGACTCGATCGTCGGGCCGGTTCGTCTATAAACGCGCTGTTTCGCAAGCAGATATAGATCATAGACTTCCGGGTCGGTGCGCTGGCTCACCACTACCGGTTGTTCTTCATCTTCGTCGAGCAATCGGGCTTTGAGTTGCTTCAGAATTTCATTGGCGATTTCATCCTGGATGGCGAACACATCAGTGAGTTCGCGGTCGTAGGTGTCCGACCACAGATGAAATCCATCCTCGACCTGAACCAGCTGCGCGGTGATGCGCACCGTGGTGCCGGCCTTGCGCACGGAACCTTCGAGGATGTGTTCCACGCCCAGAAGATCGCCGATGCGGCGCAGGTCCTGGTTCTCTCCCTTGAATGCAAATGACGAGGTGCGCCCGGCAACTTTGAGTTCCTTGACCGAGGCCAGTGAGTTAAGAATTTCTTCGGTGATGCCATCGGAGAAATATTCCTGTTCTTTGTCGGAGCTGATGTTGACGAACGGCAGAACGGCGATAGATTGACCTGTAGCAATGATCTCTCCGACTGGCGCCTCCGGGCCTTCGCCGAGATAAAACTTGTCTGTCAGCAACAGGCCGACGGCCAACAGCAACACGGCAATGATGGCGTAGTCCAGTTTGCGGCCGGTGTCGTGGGTGATTGAATCCGAGCGATCGACATCCTTTTCTTTTTTCAGGCCCTCCGGGGTCAGCTCGAAAGCCCAGGCGAATATCAATGCCGGCACAAAACCGACTGCAAGAATCACGAATATGAGTTTCGGCGCCCAGGCCGGCAGATCGAGTATGGGCGCTATTACTTCGGTTATCTGAAGCAGCACCCAGGTAGCGATCGCATAGGCGATGCCTACGCGAAATACGTTACGCCGCTTGAGTTCCTGGACAAATCCCATGACAGCTAGAGCATGGCCTGATTAAGGCCATTTTTCTAGCTTTCTCCCTGATATTCGACCGCGGGGCGGTCGTCTGCCCGTTTTAGACGTCGAGATTGGATACGGTCAGCGCATTTTGCTCGATGAACTCTCTGCGGGGCTCTACCTGATCGCCCATCAAGGTAGTAAATATCTCGTCCGCCTTGACGGCGTCCTCGATTTTTACCTGCATCAGTCGGCGGGTTTCAGGATTGACCGTCGTATCCCAGAGCTGGTCCGGGTTCATCTCGCCGAGGCCCTTGTATCGCTGAATGGTCTGGCCCTTTCTGGCTTCGTTCATTAGCCATTCGATCGCTTCGTCGAACGACTTGATTGGGCAGCGCTTGTCGCCGCGCTCGACATAAGCGCCCTCGCCAATCAATTCCCTGAGCTTGCCGGCGAGCTCCATGATGTGGCGGTACTCGTTGGTATCGAAAAACTCTCTCGGGATGTAGCGCGTTGCTCCGATGCCATGTTGCACTTTTTGCACCGCAATTCGAACGCCCTCGCCGTCTTCGTTGCCGCGCTCGAATACCGCGCTGTAATCGCCACCATTGCTGTTCGTCAGCCTGTCGCCATTCGTCTTGGGTAATAATGTCGACAGGTCTGCCGCCCACTTTTCCAGGCCGTCGAGATTTTCGAAGAGATCCGAGTCGATTTCCGGCAGCGCACTTATGGCGCGCAGAACGATTTCGTCATAGCGATTGGAAATGCGCTCAATGATGCTTTCCGCGGCCATGTATTCTTTCGCGAGCGCTTCGAGCGCTTGTCCTGACAGCGGCGGCGCCTCGGAATTTACGTGCAACCAGGCATCATCCAACGCAGCGCTCAGCAAATGAGCGTTCAATTCGGCGTCGTCTTTAACATACACCTCCTGCTTGCCTTTTTTTATCTTGTACAGAGGCGGCTGCGCGATATAGACATGGCCTCGCTCGATGAGCTCGGGCATCTGCCGGTAGAAGAACGTCAGCAGGAGCGTCCGAATGTGCGAGCCGTCTACGTCGGCGTCGGTCATGATGATAATGCGGTGATAGCGGAGCTTGTCGGCGTTGAAGTCTGCCCGGCCTATGCCGCAACCGAGAGCGGTTATCAGCGTTCCTACCTCGACGGATGAAAGCATCTTGTCGAATCGTGCTTTCTCGACGTTCAGAATCTTGCCTTTCAGCGGCAAGATTGCCTGCGTTCGGCGGTCTCTGCCCTGCTTGGCCGACCCGCCTGCTGAGTCTCCCTCAACGAGGAACAATTCGGACAGAGCCGGATCTTTCTCCTGGCAGTCAGCCAGTTTTCCGGGCAGGCCGGCGATGTCCAGCGCGCCTTTTCGGCGGGTCATTTCCCGCGCCTTTCTCGCCGCTTCGCGGGCACGCGCAGCATCGATAATCTTCGAGACAATTACTTTGGCCTCGTTCGGTTGCTCGAGCAGGAAATCCTCCAGTCGCTCACCCATGACCGACTCGACAATGCCCTTGATCTCCGACGAGACAAGCTTGTCTTTCGTCTGGGACGAGAACTTCGGATCCGGGACCTTCACCGACAGCACGGCTGTCAGCCCTTCCCGGGCGTCATCGCCGCTTGGCGTGAACTTGTCCTTCCTGCCGGACATTTCTTTTTCGATGTAGGTGTTCAGTGTGCGCGTCAACGCGCTGCGAAATCCTGCCAGGTGGGTGCCACCGTCACGCTGTGGAATATTATTGGTGTAGCAGAACATGTTTTCCTGATAGCCATCGTTCCACTGCAGTGCCGCTTCCACGACCACGCCATCCTTTTTCACCTGAAAGTGGAAAACGCCCTCGTGAATCGGGGTTTTGTTGCGATTCAGGTGCTCGACGAATGCCCGGATGCCGCCCTCGTACTCGAAGATATCTTCCTTCTCTTCTCTTTCATCGACCAGACGGATGCGAACGCCGGAGTTCAGGAAGGACAGCTCCCGCAGGCGCCTGGCGAGTACGTCATAGTGAAAGTTGATATTGGTAAAGGTTTCGGAGCTCGGCTTGAAGCGTAGCGTGGTGCCCTTGCGCTCGGTCTCGCCGACCTCGGCTAGCGGCGCTTCCGGCTCGCCGTACCGGTATTCCTGCTGGTACACCTTACCCTCGCGGCGGATCGTGAGCACCAGGTGCTCCGAGAGCGCATTGACGACGGACACGCCGACGCCGTGCAGGCCGCCTGAGACTTTGTAGGAGTCGTCATCGAATTTTCCGCCGGCATGCAGAACGGTCATGATGACCTCTGCGGCGGAGCGGCCTTCCTCCGGGTGAATATCGACCGGGATACCGCGACCATCGTCCGTAATCGTCACCGATTCATCGGCGTGTATCGTGACCGTGATAACGTCACAATGCCCCGCGAGGGCCTCGTCAATTGAGTTATCGACAACCTCGAAAACCATGTGGTGGAGACCGGTGCCGTCGTCGGTATCTCCAATGTACATTCCGGGCCTTTTCCGGACGGCCTCAAGACCCTTTAAGACCTTGATATTACTGGAAGTATATGATAATTCGTCGGTCATCCGATGCCCTCTGATCTGACCCGGATATTGTACCATTCAGGGCTAATTAAAGGGTGTCAAAAAGTGTACGTAACACTCGTTTTTACAAGGGATTTTCAGTGCCGGGCGGGGTCGTTGTTCGGGGCTTAATTTGAGCAAAATGGACTATTAATTAACCCGTTTTTCGTAGTCCCCCATGTTCCACGTGGAACACGGCCGGTTGCTCCGGAAATCGCAGGACATTCGGCTCCAGGGCGGTCGCGATTATCTGGCTACCAAGACGGAAAACGCCGTCCAGCAGCCGCGCGAGGGCCTCCTCGTCCAGCTCGGCCGCCGGGTCGTCGAGCAGAAGCAATAATGGCCGCTCCAGGGCCGTCTGGACGACTTCGGTTGCCGCCAGGATCATCGTGCAGGCCAGAAGCTTTTGCTGCCCCCTCGATACCAGCCGCTTCGCCTGTCGCTCATCGTAGATCAGTCGAAGCTCAGCCCTCTGCGGTCCCGAGTGTGTGGTTCCGGCCTGACGATCCCGCTCCCAGCCGGCGGCCAGCGACTCCTGCAGCGTCTGCCCGGCCGCCCAGCCCTGCTGGTACTCGAAACCCACCGAGCTCCCGAGTAGCGCGGCTCCGCTGTCCTCAAGCAATTCCAGAGCGCTCTCCAGTACTTGCCGCCGAATCTGGTCGACCTCCGCCGCCGCATCCAGAAATTCCCTGTCCCAGGCAGCAACGGATGATTTGCCGGCCCCTTCCCGCAAAGCGGCATTGCGTTGCTTGAGCGCCCGGCGAAAGCGACGCCAGTGGTCCCGATAGGTCTGTTCCACGTGGAACGCGATCCAGTCGAGATACCGTCGTCTCTGCTCCGGCCCGCCAGCAACCAGATTATGCACTTCGGGATCGATAACCTGCAGGGGAAGAAGCTCGACCAGTGCCGCCGCACTCGTCTCGCGATCACCGTCAATTTTTACCTCGAGACCTTCCTTGCTGTTGCGAACACCAACCGTAGCCATTCGGGCCTCGGTTTCGACCTTGCCCAGGAGGAGAAACTCCGATTCACCGTGAGTTATGAGGTCTTGTGGCCCGGCACCACGAAAAGATTTTCCCCGGCCCAGATAGGCAATGGCCTCCAGAATGCTGGTCTTGCCGGAGGCGTTTTGACCGTGAATAAGGTTATAGCGAGCATCTGCCTCCAGGGTGACGCTTGTCAGGCAGCGGAAATTAGCGGCAGTGAAATGTCGGAGAGACAAGCTGCAGCACAGCCTACAGCCTCATTGGCATGACCACGTACTTATAGTCGTCATTGCCCGGCTCTCGCAGGAGGCAGCTGGAATTACTATCGACTACCGAAAGCGTGATCTCCTCGGATTCTATCGCCCCGAGAGCATCCAGTAGATAATTTACGTTAAAGCCGATCTCGATGTCATCGCCCTTGTACACGACCTCCAGTTCTTCCTCAGCCTCCTCCTGCTCCGGGTTGTGAGCTTGAAGAACTACGCCGCCACTACGGATAATCAGGCGGATACCTCTGTATTTCTCGTTGGACAGGATTGCCGTACGTTGTAGCGCGCCTTTGAAGAGCTCCCTGTCGGCCGATAGCTCATTACTCGTGTCCTGCGGAATTACCCGCTCGTACTCCGGAAAGCGCCCGTCTATGAGCTTTGACGTAAACCGAATACCGTCAAGCTCAATTCTGACGTGGTTGGTGCCAAGCTGAAGGTCGACATCGCCTTCTCCGTTCATCAGGCGCTGCAGCTCCATCACGCCCTTGCGGGGCACGATAACCTGCTGCTCCGGCATCTTCTTGGTCTTGAGAGTCACCTGGCAGAGCGCCAGCCTGTGTCCATCCGTTGCTACCGCCCGTAGCTGCTTGCCATCTGTTTCCAGGAGCAGGCCATTCAGGTAATAGCGAACATCTTGCTGAGCCATTGAGAAATGCGTCTTATCCAACAGCCGGCACAGCGTTGCTTGCGGTAGCGCGACCGTCTGACCTGCATTAATGTCTTCAACTGTCGGAAAATCGGCAGCCGGCAATGTTGTCAGGCTGAATTTGCTCCTCCCTGAATTGATAGCCAGTTTCTCGCCAGTCAATGCAATTGCGATATTGGCTTGTTCCGGTAATGCTCTACAGATATCAAGAAGTTTTCGGCCCGGCACCGTGACCTCTCCTGGTCCATCGATTTCTACCTCTGCATTCGCAACAAGCTCTACTTCCAGATCCGTCGCCGTCACCGCCACCTTGCCGTCCTTCGCAACGAGCAAGACATTTGCGAGTATCGGCATCGTCTGCCGACGTTCAACGACGCCGATCACTGCCTGTAAGGGCTTTAGAAGCGCTTCGCGAGCAGCTGTAAATTTCATCAATTTCCCCTGTTAATAAATATTGGAAATATTTGCTTTATTACTATTATTAGTAAAGCCAATGCTTGTGGATAACTTTAAAGTATATCTATAAATCAATAAGTTACGACAATTTTGCTGGTGTTTATAGCGGTGCAGTATTTGATTGGAGCCTGTGTATCTCCTGTGGATAAAAAGCAGAGGCAGGTTTATCCACGGCTTATGCACATCATCCTGTAAGAGTCCTCAACAGATTCCGATAGTCATTATCTATGCGCTTGTCGACAGCGCGCAGTGAAGCAATGCGCCGACAACCGTGCAGAACCGTCGTATGGTCACGACCACCGAATGCATCGCCTATCTCCGGCAAGCTGTGATTAGTCAATTCCTTAGCGAGAGCCATGCCAACTTGCCGCGGCCGGGCGATCGATCTGCTGCGGCGCTTCGATAACAAGTCTGCAACACGGATCTTGAAATAGTCAGCAACCGTTTTCTGTATATTTTCGATAGAAACGAGGCGATCCTGCAATGCCAGCAGATCTTTCAATGCATGCTTCGTGAAATCGAGATCTATCGGGTGACCGGTAAACTGTGAATTAGCCAGGACCCGGCGCAATGCTCCTTCGAGTTCGCGAACATTGGAGCGAATCCGCTTGGCGATAAAAAAAGCTACCTCTTCAGGAAGGCTGACACCCTCAACGGCTGCCTTGCTCATCAGGATTGCCACGGAGGTTTCCAGCTCCGGCGGCTCGATCGACACGGTAAGCCCCCAACCGAAACGCGACTTGAGCCGCTCCTCGAGCCCCCCGACCTCTTTCGGATAACGGTCGCACGTGAGGACGATTTGCCGGTGGCCTTCGAGCAAAGCGTTAAACGTATGAAAGAACTCCTCCTGGGAGCGGTCTTTACCGGCGAAAAACTGAATATCATCGATCAGGAGCGCATCGAGCGAGCGATAGAAGTGCTTGAAGTCCGAAATCGTGTTGTGCTGCAAGCCGCGGACCATGTCGCCGACAAAGCGTTCGGAATGCAGATAACTCACGCGGGCGGCAGGGTTGTTTGCCATCATTGCGTTGCCCACCGCATGCATCAGGTGGGTTTTACCAAGGCCCACGCCACCATAGATAAAGAGCGGATTGTAGGATTTGCCGGGGTTTTGGCTCACCTGAATCGCCGCGGCCTTCGCAAGCTGGTTGCTGTTGCCTTCAACAAAAGCATCGAAAATAAAGTTCGGATCGAGACGGCTCGCAATCGGCTGGACCTTGGCTGATCGTAACTGGGTCGCGGCAGGTCCACCGACCGGAGCGGCGGTTTGTCGGGAACCTACCTCGAGGAGCAGCTCCACATCGGCATCCAGGAGCCCCCGTATCTCTTCGAGGTAATGTTGTTCGACCCAGTTGACGACAAAGCGATTCGGCGCCAGCAGTCGAATTAGCCGGTCATTTTCGACAGCCTGGAGGGGCCGGATCCAGGTGTTGAACTCCTGCTCGGGAAGTGCGGATTTCAGCGTCCGGGAGCAACGGCTCCAGGGCGTGGCTTCTGCCTGCGATAAGGATTCCCCAGCGGTCATTCGAATTCTTATAGTTAGAACTGTAAAGGTCGGTCAGTCTATAACGTCTATCAGGGCTGCGCCACACGCCCGGCGAATTCATCTAAGTTCTGGTTTAAATGAGCGCAACACCTTATTCTATTGACACAATTTTCTCCCACGCGTACCCTTGCCGGCCTCAATTTTGCGTCGCCATCTTCGGATTCGGGATCTTCGGATTGCGGCAATCGTCCAGGAAGTAATACAAATGAAACGCACCTTCCAGCCCAGCCGAATCAAGCGGGCACGCACACACGGTTTCAGAGCGCGCATGTCGCACAAGGCCGGCCGCCTGATCCTGAAGCGCCGCCGGGCGAAAGGGCGCGCGCAGCTGTCGCCGTAGTATTGCGCGCGCAGCGCGGACCGCCGTTACGACAGACAATAAATTAAAACAGCAAGACTTGAGTGGCCAGCGGTTTAGCAGAGAAGATCGCTTGCTCGACAGCGATTCATATCAGCGCGTTTTCAAGAAGGCAAAACGGAGTCGTGACAAATTGTTCACTGTATTGTCACGGGAGAACCGCAACAAGGGCGCCAGGCTGGGCCTCGCGATCTCCAAAAAGAACTGTCGATTGGCGGTTCAGCGGAATCGCCTGAAGAGAGTTGTACGTGAATCTTTCCGCTCGCACAAAGAGACGCTGACCGGGCTCGATTTCGTGGTGATGTGCGAGACCGCCGCGTCACGGGCCGACAACAAAAAACTTTTTGCAAGCCTTGCCGGACACTGGCGAGCAAGTCGGACGACCCGCACAGGACGAGAGCTAGATGGATAATCAACGACTGCTGGTATGGGCCGCCTTCGGATTGCTGTCCTGGCTTACGTACCAGCAATGGATGCTGGATTACGGACCCAAAACGACCGAACCGGTTGTTTCCGGCAGCGAAGAAACGCTATCGCCGATCGTCGACGATGATGAACTTCCCGCCTTGCCGGAGGCAAGCACGGAGAGCGCCGCGCCGGAGTTAGCGCCGGAGCTTGCGGAGCAGGGCGCCGCAGAACCGACTGCAGGGCTGATTCGCGTAAGCACGGACGTGTTCGAGCTGGAAATCGATGCGCGCGGCGGCACCATTCGAAAAGCGACGTTAAAGAATTACCCGGTCGCCAAGGACCGGCCCGACACGCTCATAAAGCTACTAAATCCGGAGCAGGCGGATCTCGGTCTCATTCAATCCGGTCTGCGGGCGCGCGGCGAGGGGCCGGAAGCGAATCACCTTGCGACGTTCTCGAGCAGCAGATATGACTATGAGCTCGACGGCGAAGAAGAGCTTGTCGTGCCGCTGGTCTGGAGCGACGGGCAGGGGCTCACCGTCACGAAGGAATATCGTTTTGAGCGGGGCAGCTACGTCATCGGTCTGCAGCATAAAGTCAAGAATGCAGGCGACAATGAGTGGCGCGGCGCAGCTTATGCGCAAATTCGCAGAAGGTCACATGCGATTGAGCGCTCGATGTTCAATGTCGATACCTACTCCTTTGACGGCCCGATTGTCTACGACGGCGAGAAATCGGAGAAGATGAAAAGAGACGACCTTATATCCGACGGGCCATATGATCTGAGGGCGCCGGGCGGTTGGGTAGCCAGCATTCAACACCACTTTCTTAGCGCTGTCGTTCCGCCGCAAGGGGAGCAAAACGTATTCAGGGTCGCGCAACATGACGAAGTCGCGGTATCGAGCACGATCGGCACGGAGTCTCGTGTCGAGCCCGGCGGCGAAGCGACGTTCGAGACAACACTATTCATCGGCCCGAAGCTGCAGGAACAGCTCGAGGATGTAACCGAGAGCCTCAAACTGACCGTCGACTACGGTTGGTTGACCATTCTGTCACAACCGCTTTTCTGGTTGCTAAGCAAGGTTCATACGGTAGTGCAGAACTGGGGACTGGCAATCATCTTCGTAACGATTCTGATAAAGCTCGCGTTCTACAAGCTAACTCAGGCGAGCGGCCGCTCGATGGCCAAGATGCGAACGATTCAGCCGCGCATGAAAGCGCTGCAGGAACGCTATAAGGATGACAAACAACAGCTCAGCCAGGCCATGATGGAGCTGTACAAGCGTGAGAAGGTCAATCCAGCCGCCGGCTGTTTGCCGATACTCATTCAAATGCCGTTCTTTCTCGCCTTCTACTGGGTGCTGCTGGAAAGCGTTGAAATGCGCCAGGCACCGTTCGCGCTTTGGATCACGGACCTGTCATCGAGAGATCCGTATTTCATTCTTCCGATTATCATGGGCGCGGCGATGCTGCTGCAAACCAAGCTTAATCCGGCGCCGGCGGACCCTGTTCAGGCGAAAGTCATGCAGGTGATGCCGATTATATTCACCGGATTTTTTGCCTTCTTCCCATCCGGACTCGTGCTCTACTGGGTAACCAATACAATCCTGTCGATTGCGCAACAGTGGCGCATTAACATTGTTGTCGAGCAGGAAAGCAAAAAACACAAGGGCAAGACGAAAGCCTGAGCGCGGAGGGTTTGTGCACGACAAGCCTGACTACACGCACGATACAATCGTTGCCGCAGCGACGCCGCCGGGCATTGGCGGCATTGGCATCGTTCGTATCTCCGGACCGGATGTGCCGGAAATGGCAAAGACTTTGCTCGGCGCGTTGCCGCCACAACGGGTCGCTACCTTTACAAGGTTTTTTGATGCTGCCGGCAATGCCGTGGACAATGGGCTTGCGCTCTATTTTCCAGAACCCGGCTCGTTCACGGGCGAGCCGGTATTGGAGCTGCACGGCCACGGTGGCCCCGTCGTCATGGCGCTTCTCATCGAAGCAGTAACATCAATTGGCGCACGCCGGGCGGAACCGGGCGAATTTTCCAAGCGCGCCTTTCTCAATGACAAGATCGACCTCGCTCAGGCGGAAGCGATCGCGGATCTCATCGGTAGCGGAACATCACAGGCGGCAAGGGCGGCGCTGCGCTCTTTGTCCGGAGCGTTTTCAGGGGCGGTCGACGCGTTGCAGGAACAACTCATCAATCTTCGCCTGCACGTGGAGGCGGCTATCGACTTTCCGGAAGACGAAATCGATTTTTTGTCAGACGAACGGTTACTCGCTCGAATCGACAACTGCGAAGCGGCGTTCGAAGCCCTCAAGGAAGGGGCAGGCGCGGGCCGGGTTCTACGAGATGGATACCGGGTGATCATCGTTGGACAACCGAACGCGGGCAAGTCCAGCCTGCTGAATCTTCTAAGCGGCCAGGATGCGGCAATCGTTACAGAAGTTGCCGGAACCACCAGAGACATTTTGCGTGAGCAAATCAACATCGATGGTCTGCTGGTCGAGTTGATTGATACAGCAGGCCTGAGAGAAAACCCGGACCAGATAGAGGCAGAAGGAATTCGACGCGCGCGCGAAGCTATACGAAACGCAGACGCCGTGCTCTGGATTCAGGATGCTAGTGAAAAGGGAAAGGAATCACTGACCGCGTTGGGCGAGGAGTTGCCGGACAACGTTCCGGTCGTATCGGTGCGCAACAAAATAGACCTGACCGGTGAACAGGCGGGGCCCCAGGATGACAAACCATTGGTTGTGAACATGTCAGCAAAAACCGGCGAAGGTCTAAACAATCTCCGTAAGCTGGTGGTTAAACTCGCCGGCCATAAGAATCTGGGTGAAGGCGCCTTCACAGCGCGCCGCCGACAGATTGATGCGCTGGCAAGAGCGAGCGAACACTTTCAAACCGGCCGCAAAGCGCTCGAGGAGTCGAAAGCGGGCGAGTTGCTTGCCGAAGAACTGCGGCTGGCACACGAGGCGCTTGGCGAGATCACCGGTTCGTTTACCAGCGACGATCTTCTCGGGAAAATCTTCGCCGAATTTTGCATTGGAAAATAGGCGCCGCAATAAAAAAGTGTTGCGTGCAAACAAATATTCTGTCTTATGCAAAATCGACCTTGGTGTCACAGTCAGAATTGTGATGCAGGTCGCACCTGTTTTTGCCTAAAAAGCTACCTTACGCCGTTCTTGGGCTTTGAATATGGAGAATGCGATGAAGCGTTCCATAGTTGTTTTTTCGCTAATGGCGATGTCAGGTTTGGCATTCGCGGACGGTTTTAATTACACGTACGTAGAGGCCAATTACGGTACGGTCGACGTTGACACCTTGGTTGTCGATGGCGACGGCCTTGGCGTGAATGGTTCGTATGGCATTACCGACGACCTGAATATTGTTGGCCGCGCAAGAGCCGCGGACTTCGACGCGCTCGGTGACTCGAGAGACTGGAGCGTGGGTCTCGGCGTTCATACGTCGATTACGGATTTGATGGATATAACGGCGTCCGTTTCATACCTGGACCGTGAATTCGAGCCACTGATTGGCCCGGCGTTCGAAGATGATGGTTTTGAGCTTGCGGTTGGTATACGCGCCAATGTCCTGGGCAAGATCGAGGTCAATGCTGCTATTACCTATGTCGACCTTTCGACTGCCGGTGACGATACCGGCTTCAGCGGCAGCGCGCTGTACAACTTCAACGACACGTTTTCCGTTGGCCTGTCAGGCAAGTGGGAAGAGACGTTGGGAGCAGACACGGCGACCTACGCGTTAAGCGGGAGAATGTATTTCGGCAACTAGAGTCGATACATACAAGTTAAAGAGAAACCCCGCATTATTGCGGGGTTTTTTGTGTCCCAGTAAACGTCAGTCCGCAACAATCTATTGCACGCATCCAGGCGAAGCGGGCGGACTGGGTTTTTTGTGCTCGAAACCTTTACTCCGGGCGCCGATCGGGGAGGGTCTGCGTCAGCATATACTCGACAGCGGCTGTAACTTCCTGGTCAGACAAGCTGGGATCACCACCTTTTGCGGGCATAGCCAGATATCCTTCCTTGGCGTGTTCCTCCAGTACGGCTACCCATAATTCAAAGCGGCTGGTCCAGTCCTCGCGGTCGCCTATGGCCGGGGCGCCATCAAGACCTTGTGCATGACAGGCTGCACAGACGTTTTCGTATACTCGTTGTCCTTGCAGCATCTCCTGCGTCGGTGTCGTCGAGGCGTTACTGTCTGGCCGGGCGCAGCCCGCAGCGACCGCGATGACGAGAATCAGAAACCGGACCATCTAGCGCCCTCCGAATGAACCAGTCTGGGCGGCGGGTCGGGCAACGACAATAAGGGAAGATGCGTAGGCCCTTAGCCGAGCAGGCCTTCGCGACGGTAAAGCCGCGCACAAATCATCGCAAGCACGGCGCCGGCGAGCAGCGTACCGCTGACCGAGACGATGACATGCAGCATGTTCGTCGGCTCGTTCTTTATTAGCCCGACAAGCAACAGGTGTTGGCTGAGGCTCGGGATGAACATCAATTCCGTGCTGGCCCGAACCATCAGGATGCTGGCCATAAGAATCGGCAGGGTCGGTGCAAGCAACACGATGCTGACCCAGGTCTGCGCCTCTTTGAAGCTCTTTGTGAATGATGCGACGAGCGTCATCAACGAAGCGCCGAGCAGGGTAAACGGCACGAGTAACAGGAATGCCTTTGCCACGACGACCGGGCCGAAGTTCGGAGTCATGCCGAGTTTTTCGAGCGGAATGAATTCTAGCGTCACATAAAACGACACGAGGCTCAGAGAAAGTGACAGGGCCATGAAGAGGCAGGCTGCAAAAATCTTGCCGAAGATAAGTTGGTCGCGCGTAACGGGGAGGCAAAGCAGGGGCTCGAGCGAGCCGCGCTCGCGCTCGCCGGCTGTCGCGTCTATCGCGAGATTCATGCCGCCGGTCAAAAGCGCAAAGATAAAAAAGTAACTCAACATGCCGAGGAGGAGCGCGGAGCGGCCACTGGGTGTCGATACGTCCACGACGTCGATATTCAAAGGCCGCAGCACGACCGGGCTTACGCCCCTGGCGACCAGCCGCAGTGCTGCGATTTCCTGATTGTATGATCGAAGCGCCCGCATGGTGCGACGGGATTCGCGCTCGGCCTGCGTGTTTGCAAGGTCTGAAATGACCTCTATCGTTGCCGGAACGGTATTCGCAAGGTCTTCGCCGAATGCCCCGGGCACTACCAGCACAAGATCATGTCTGCCGGCCTTGACCGCCTCGAGGGCCGCCGCCCGATCTACCGGGGCGTCGGTAATATTGATGTTATGGCTCTTCAGATAGTCCATCAGGTTGGGGGCATGCTCCTGGCCAATGACCGGGACGTCGAGCGGCTCACCAGCCTCGCCAAGGGTTTGCTTGAGAGACATGTTAATGACGAACGCGAACAGAATCGGGCCGAACAACGGACCCATGAGCAACGCCGACAGCAAAGTCCGCCGATCGCGAAAGTTATCGCGAACCTCTTTCAGGAACACGGCGCTGATCGGCGTCATGTCCGCGTATCGAGCGTGGTTATGGCTTTGACGAAAGCGTCCTCGAGATCGTCGCAGCCCATTTGATTGCGTATGCCGTCAGGGCTGTCGTTAATCGCAACCCGGCCCTCGGCGATAATGACGATCTCGTCGCAGAGATGAGCCACTTCCTGCATGACATGACTCGAAAACAAAATACACTTGCCGGCCGCTTTAAGTTGTCTGATCAGATCGCGCAATGACCGGGTTGCCATGACGTCGAGGCCGTTGCTGGGCTCATCCAGAATGATATTCTGCGGTTCGTGTACGAGCGCCCGGGCCAGCGCGACCTTGGTTCTCTGGCCCTGCGAGAAACCCTTCGATCGCCGCTCGGCAAAATCGCCTATATCGAGTTGTGCAATGACCTGGTCGACACGCGCAGCGCTCTGTTCGGGCGGCATGCCGTACAAGGCTGCGTAGTAAGCGATATTTTCTCGGGCGGTCAAATGCGGATACAGGCCGGACGAATGAGGCAGCGTGCCAATGCGGCTTCGGGCCTCGAGGCTGTCGGCGACGACATCGACGCCGTCGATCGTTGCGGAGCCCGAATCCGGCTTGAGCACCGTATACAGGACCCGCAACGTTGTTGACTTGCCGGCGCCGTTCGGACCCAGTAAGCCGGTAATGCGACCGTCTTCGGCGTCGAAACTGACACCGTTGACAGCCCTGACCGGTCCGAAACTCTTGTGGAGGCCGCTCACGGAAATCATGGTCTCGGCCCGGAGAAATTGAGAAAGAACGGAGACGCATAGCGGCGTAACAGGCACTTGTCGGGATCGAGGTCCTCATCGGCGACGCTTAATGTCTCGATGAAACGGTCCATTACCTCCGGCATGCAGCCGGTCGCGGCCTGGCCATGACCCTGGTGCAGGCCGGTCAGGTGTTTTTTGTTGCTGAGCTCCACTGCAGCAAGATCGGCGAAGCGCGGTGGCGTGACCGGATCGGCGTCACCGGAAAGCAACAGCACCGGCTTGTCGGTTCGCAGTGGCGATTTGAATTCGGGGTCCAGCACGCCTGGCGGCCAGACCGAACAAATGGCTTCGAGTGCCTCGACCATCACCGGGCCTATGTAGGTAAGCTCCAGCTCATCCTGGCCGACGTCGACGCCATCGTAAAAGGGAGCGTCTTCAGTGCAGACCACCGCGTTGTGCATGCCGATGGCCAGCGCGTCCGAAATGTTTTGCATAACCATCAGAAACTGCGCCGCGAGTGGTACATAATTTTCGTTTGCGGCTTCGTTGATAAACAGAGGCATTAGCGCCACTGTTTGCGGGCTGTAGCTCATCAGGCGGATTGCCGCGGCGAGTTCGGCATCGCCAAACTGCACGGTGTCTCGTGCGCCCGTCAACGGATTGGAGAGCTGGACGGATACCGGGTCCTGCTCCAGCCCTTTCTCCAGTTCAGCAAATTCGTCAGCGATGTTGGGAAATCGCGCATCACATGCCGGGCTCTTCGCGCAACGGTCGAAAATCCTGTCCAGAGCTTTTTGCGCCTCTATGGCGATTACTGAACCGAGCGCGAGCTGCGGCGGAACGACACCGTCAATAATGACCGTGCGCACGGAATCCGGAAAACGGCGCAGAAAGTGTTGCGCCACGCGCGTTCCGTAAGATACGCCGTAGAGGTTGAATTGCGGATAAGACAGAGCTATCCGTAAGGCTTCAAGGTCCTCTACTGCAACGCTGGTCGTAAAAAACCTCGGGTCGTGAGGGAGGAGCTCGAGACACGTCCTGGTAAGAGCGATCGTTTCCTCGGTTGATAATCGGCCATCGACGATTTCATCACCGATGTCGCACTCCATTTTTGCCGACGCACCCGTGCCGCGTTGATCCAGCAACACGATGTCTCTGGTGCGCCGAATGTCTTCGAATGCATGCGACAGCAAGGAGTAAAATTCGATAGTCGACTGACCGGGTCCGCCGGCAATTGGCACGAAAGGGTCGGGCTCCGGCTCCAGGCTCAGCGCCGGCACGACCGCGACACTTAAGGCGAGCAACGGCGAGCCCGGGTCCGAAGGGTCTTCGTGCGTGTCGAGCGTTCCGCAGCGCGCCTTGATTCCGGGGAAACCGGGGCCGGCATTGATGCGACATTCCTCGAGAACCAGCTCGGCATGAGCCACCGGCAACGCGGTGGTGCAGAACACGCAAAGCATGGCGAACAAAGTCGGATGTAGTCTCACGGCGCCGCTATCTTCCCGACTGAACGAAACTAAGTAAAGCGTTCTGGCGCCTGTCAGCTCACCGCATTAGAATGGCCCGCCTCGTATTGCGCAATATTTGACCAGCGCCATGAATACCAGATTCGATGTCATTGTAATCGGCGGCGGCCACGCCGGAACGGAAGCGTCACTCGCTGCCGCACGGTCCGGCGCAAGGACGCTGCTGATCACACAGAGCCTGGCGACCCTGGGGCAGATGAGCTGCAATCCGGCGATTGGCGGCATCGGCAAGGGGCACCTGACGAAGGAAATCGACGCAATGGGCGGTGCTATGGCGCGGGCAATCGACAGCGCCGGCATTCAGTTCCGCACATTGAACGCGAGCAAGGGCCCGGCGGTCAGGGCCACCAGGGCGCAGGCTGACCGGCAGCTTTACCGCAATGCCATAAGAGGCCTGCTCGAAAACCAGGCCAATCTCACGCTTTACGAGGAGTCAGTAGAGGACCTGATCGTCGAGGGCGAGCAGATCGCGGGCGTCAAGACCGCTCGGGGCCTGAGGTTTCGCGCGAACAGCGTGGTGCTCACGGTGGGGACTTTTCTGGGCGGCAGGATCCTGATCGGTAGTTCTGAAAAAGCCGGCGGGAGAGCGGGTGACCCGCCGTCAAACCGTCTCGCCGATCGTCTGCGCGAAATGCCTTTTCACGTGGCCCGCCTGAAGACGGGGACACCGCCGCGGCTGGACGGCAAGACAATCGATTACAGCGTAATGAAACCGCAACCGGGCGACGATCCGCGACCGGTATTTTCGTTCATCGGCACGCGTGCCGAGCACCCTGAGCAGGTTCAGTGCCACATAACCAGGACGACGGAAGAAACGCACGAAATCATTCGTGGTTCTCTCGACGAGTCGCCGATGTTCATGGGCGTGATCGAGGGCATCGGACCACGCTATTGCCCGTCGGTAGAAGACAAGATCGTGCGATTTGCCGACAAGTCGTCGCATCAGATCTTCGTCGAGCCCGAAGGCCTGCAAACAGATATCGTTTATCCGAACGGCATCTCGACCAGCCTGCCGCTCGAAACGCAAGTACGCTTTGTCCGCTCCATACCGGGATTCGAGAATGCGGACATCACGCAGCCGGGCTACGCAATCGAATACGATTATTTCGATCCGCGCGATCTGCACCCGACTCTGGAGACGAATTTCATAGCGGGCCTCTATTTCGCGGGGCAGATAAACGGCACCACCGGCTATGAAGAAGCGGGGGCGCAAGGACTGCTGGCGGGCATCAATGCGTCACGCCGCGCGAAGAAACAGGAAGCGTGGTTTCCGTTGCGCCACGAGGCTTATATGGGCGTGCTGATCGATGACCTGATCACCCGGGGCGTGAGCGAGCCATACCGCATGTTCACGAGCCGGGCAGAGTATCGACTAACTCTTCGCGAAGACAATGCTGATCTTCGATTGACACCAGCCGGTCGCGAGCTCGGCATCGTGGACGATCGGCGTTGGCAAATCTTCGAAACCAAACGGGAGGCCGTCGCACAAGAACAATTGCGCCTGACAGAACATTTTGTACGAGAGGAAGGGTGTACCGCCGCAGAACTGTTGCGGCGACCGGAACTCAGCTATCGCGATGTCGCGAAGCGATATTCGATCGGGTGCGGCGCCCTGGAAAACAAGGACGACGAGTCGGGCCCGGAACAGATCGAGCAGATAGAACGGCAAATCGAGGTTCAGGCGAAGTATCAGGGTTATATCGACAGGCAACAGCGAGAAATTGCACGGCACGCGAAACAGGAATCGCTGCAGCTGCCGGTAGACCTCGATTATTCACGTGTTACGGGCTTGTCGACCGAAGCCACGCAACGCCTTATTAGCGCCAGGCCCTCAACGCTTGGTCACGCATCACGGCTCGAAGGCATGACTCCGTCCGCCGTCTCGTTGCTGCTGATTCATCTCAAGAAGCGCCAGTTGAAGAAGTCGGCGTGACTTTACGAAAGTGAGACGGACACACCGAAAACTGGTAATCCGCATATCGATTGCGCTGTTGTTAGGTGTGCTGGCGGCGTACTTCTACTTCAATGTACCGGACGCGGCTGTGGGCGGCGAAACAACACTGCACCGCGGTAACGGCGCAGAGCCGGAATCACTGGATCCACACAAGTCCCGAAGCATTCAAGCCGCCGATGTGCTTCGGGATATTGGCGAAGGGCTTGTCGGTTATTCGAGCGCGGGCGAGCTGATCCCCGCAGCGGCCGAAAGGTGGCAGATCTCCGAAGATGGTAGGCGCTACGACTTCTGGCTGCGTCCGGAGGGCAGATGGTCTAATGGCGAGACGGTGACGGCGGATCATTTCGTCTATAGCTTTCGGAGACTCGTCAATCCGGAGACAGCGGCGTTCTATGTGCAGGCTCTCGTCGATATCGAGAATGCAGCAGACATCATCGCGGGTAGCAAGGCGCCGGAGGGTCTCGGTGTTGAAGCCCCGGAAAGATTTCGTCTCCGCATCAACCTGAGGAACGCAACGCCTTATTTTCTCGGCTTGTTGACACACCCAAGCGCGTTTCCGGTGCATCCTGCATCGATCGCAGAGCACGGTGACGCGTTCGCCAGAGCGGGCAAGCTGGTATCGAACGGCGCGTACAAGCTCGATGCCTGGGAGCTGGGTTCGGTCATCAGCCTGAGTAGAAACGAAGATTACTGGAATAATGCCGGCACCGCGATCGACAAAGTGCACCACTATGTGACCCCGGAGCCACAGGTTGAACTGAACAGATATCGCGCCGGCGAACTGGATCTGACATCCAACGTTCCTCCCGAAGCATTCGTCGCCATCCGGGAAGAGAGGCCGGATGAGTTGCGGTTGGCACAGTATCTTGGTGTTTATTACTACGGCCTGAACCTGACCAGGGAGCCGTTCAAAGACAACCGGAAACTCAGAGAGGCGCTGTCCATGGCGATCGACCGTGAGGTGCTGACGGAAAAAGTCACGGGCCGCGGCGAGGCGCCGGCATATAGCTGGGTACCGCCAGGCGTAAACAACTACGAGGCGATTCGTGCGCCATTTGCGGACATGTCGACCGAACAGCGACACGCGTCCGCAAGACGCCTATATAAAGAGTCGGGTTACGGCGAAGAGAATCCACTGGAAGTCGAAATTCGATACAACACCTCGGATACGCATAAGCGCATTGCTCTGGCGATCCAGTCGATGTGGCGGGAGACGCTTGGCTTCGAAGCCACGTTGATCAACGAAGAGTTCCAGGTGCTTCTCTCCAACATGCGTGCGATGGAAGTTACTCAGGTGTTTCGAGCGAGCTGGACGGGTGATTACAATGATGCGCACACTTTTCTGCAGGTGTTACTGACCGGCAATCCGTCAAACATGACCGGTTATGCGAGCGAGGCATACGACTCGTTGATGCAACGCGCCGCAGAGCAGGCAGACCTCGGGCGACGGCAGCTGTATCTCGAGGAAGCGGAGCGCGTATTGTTGGCAGATCATCCGGTCATTCCGCTGTACTTTTACGTTAGCAAGCACCTCGTTAATCCGCGCATTCGTGGCTGGGGAGACAATGTGCTGGATTACCATTACAGTCAGCACCTGAGTATCGCCACACAAGAGTAGCCGGGAAGTTTCACCAGTATGCTGCGATTTGCTTTGCTGCGATTCCTGTGGGCGATACCCACTTTGTTGCTGGTGATTGGTCTGGCGTTTCTCATGGTGCATGCGGCGCCGGGCGGCCCCTTCGACGCAGAACGCGCTCTGCCTCCGGAAATCGAGGCAAATATCGCCAAGGCCTATCACCTGGATGAGTCCCTGCCGCGGCAATTCACGCGATACCTCAATGGTCTTCTGAGGGGAGACCTCGGGCCCTCGTATCGCTACCGCGACTACAGTGTTTCGGAGCTTATTGGAAACGCCATTCCCGTTTCGCTGAAACTCGGTGTTCTTGCAATGATGCTCGCCATCGTAGTCGGGATTGCCGCCGGAACCGTGGCGGCGTTAAGACAAAACTCTTTCCTTGATCGCATAACAATGGCTTTTGCGATGACCGGCATTTCTGTTCCGGTTTTCGTTGTCGCACCACTCTTGATTCTCTTTTTCGCCGTACGATCGCAATGGTTGCCGGCAAGCTGGAGCGGCAGCACCAGCGGTTGGCGCTTCCTGTTACCGGTAATCGCACTTGCGCTGCCGCAGATCGCATACATCGCCCGCCTTACACGCGCCAGCATGATCGAGGTACTCGGTAGCGATTTCATTCGCACCGCGAAAGCGCAGGGGCTTCGATCGGCTTCGATTATTCGTCATCACGCAATGAAGCCGGCAATGTTGCCAGTGCTGTCTTATATGGGACCGGCCATTGCGGCGATATTGACGGGATCTGTGGTTGTCGAGGAAATATTCGGTATTCCCGGCGTCGGGCAGTTTTTTGTGCGCGGGGCGCTGAATCGCGATTACACGCTGGTGCTCGGCATCGTGATTTTTTACGCGACGCTGGTGATCCTGCTGAACTTCATCGTCGATGTTCTGTACGGCTTTCTCGACCCGAGGATTCGTCACCAATGAGCACCGGGCTTGTCGTGTCGGGGGTCAGCAGGGCGGCGCGCCGATCGCGATCGGTCAGGATTTGTGGCGGTATTCTGCTGGCGGTCGCGGCCGTCGCCATCATTGGCCCCTTCATAAGCCCCCACAGTTACCTGACGACGGATTTCAACGGCACCTTCATCGAGCCGACATTAAGAAACTATCATTTGTTCGGCACTGATGACCTCGGGCGTGATCTTTTCGTGCGCACACTGATGGGCGGGCAGGTTACGCTGCTCGTTGCGATCGTCGCCAGCTTCGTCAGTCTCGTTATCGGCGTCGCGTACGGTGCAATTGCCGGTTACGCTGGTGGCCACATCGACGCAATCATGATGCGGGCGGTTGACGCGCTTTACGCGCTGCCGTTTATCTTTCTCGTCATTCTGTTGATGGTTGTATTCGAGCGAAACTTTCTGCTGATTTTCGTCGCGATCGGAGCGATCAATTGGCTGGACATGGCGCGCATTGTGCGCGGCCAGACGATCAGCCTGAAGCAACGCGAATTCGTCGACGCCGCAAGACTAATAGGCGTGCCGCCATGGAGGATCATCTTCCGGCACATCACGCCGAATCTTCTCGGCGTAGTAATCGTGTATGTAACCCTGACAATACCGCAGGCGATACTCGTCGAGTCGTTCCTGAGTTTCCTGGGGCTCGGGATTCAGGAGCCGCAGACATCGCTCGGCGCGCTCGTGAACGGGGGCGTCAGCCAGATGGAGCGGGCACCGTGGTTGCTTTTGATACCGGCCGTGCTGCTCGCAGTTATCCTGCTGTGTTTCAATTTTCTTGGAGACGGATTACGGGATCTTTTTGATCCGAGGCAGGACTCCAGGTGAGCCTGTTGACCGTCAGCGGGCTCAACATCGCCTATCCGGGATCGGCGCTCGTAATCGACGACCTGAATTTCTCAGTGAAGAAGGGGGAGGCAGTCGGCCTGGTCGGAGAATCCGGTTCCGGCAAGACGCAAACGGCGCTCTCGATCATGGGCCTGCTGCCGGAGAACGCTGTAGCCTCCGGGGAAGTCGTTTTCGATGGCGAAAATATACTGGGGGCCCCCGAGCGCACCCTGAATCAATACCGAACAAAGCGGATGAGCATCGTGTTTCAGGATCCGATGTCTGCGTTAAATCCCTACATTCGTGTCGGCGAACAGCTCAACCGGATTCTGATCGAGCACAGACTCGTCGGTGAAGATGAAGTGGATGGCCGCTCGCTCGAAATGCTGCAACTGGTCGGCCTGCCCGATGCAGAGCGGCAATACCGGTCGTATCCGCATCAGCTTTCTGGTGGTATGCGCCAGCGCGTGATGATCGCGGCCGCACTGATCGGCAGACCGGAATTGCTTATCGCCGACGAGCCGACCACGGCGCTGGACGTTACCGTGCAGTCACAGATTCTGGGCCTGCTGCGCAATTTGCGGGACAAGTTCAACACAGCGTTGCTTCTTATTACGCATGATCTGGGCGTAATCGCAGGTAATTGCGAACGCATGCTTGTCCTCAAGAATGGCGCGCTGGTCGAATCGGCGCCGACCCGGCAAGTATTCACGGCACCGTCACATGCGGACAGCAAGGCAATGATCGCGGCGGCCAGGCGATCGGACTTGCGGCCGCGCCCCCTGGAGCGACCGACAGGCGACCAGCCGGTGCTGCAGATCGAAAATCTGGATGTCAGTTACTTCGTGCCGGGCGAGCGGCGGAGCCGGAGAAGACTGGAGGCGGTAAAGGCTTTATGCATGACGATCGCGCCAGGGGAGACGGTTGCCGTCGTGGGAGAGTCCGGTTCCGGCAAGACAAGCCTTGCCCGCGCTGTCGTCGGGTTGTTGCCGGCACAGGACGGCAGTATGACGCTCCTGGGAAAACCGCTGACGGGCCAGGTGGAATCGCGGTCAAACGAAATGCGCCGTGACTTGCAGATGGTGTTTCAGGACCCGGTTGGCTCGCTTAACCCGGCAATGCGCATTGATGAAATAATCATCGAGCCGTTGACGGTTCACAATCCGGGCAGGGTCAACGCGAACCAACTGGTAGGGGAGGCGCTCGAACGGGTCGGGTTGGACGCACGCTTAAGCAAACGATTTCCACACGAATTGTCGGGGGGACAGGCGCAGCGAGTCGCGATCGCGAGGGCCCTGGTTCTGAAACCCAAAATATTGATTTGCGACGAAGCAGTGGCAGCGCTCGACGGCTCTGTTCGCGAGGAAATTCTCGAGCTGCTTCGGTCGGAACAGGAGCAATCGGGCCTCTCGATGATTTTCATAACGCATGATCTGGCAACGGTCCGGCAGATCAGTCATCGCGTTCTGGTCATGTATCTTGGCAGGGTCTGCGAGTTGTCTGATACAGAGAGCCTGTTCATTCGGCCGAAGCACCCATACACGAAGGCGCTTCTGGATGCGGTACCGATCGCAGATCCTGACATCGGAATCGTTGTGTTGAGCGAACTCGGCGAAGCGCCGTCGATGATGCATCCACCGCCCGGCTGCGTTTTTCATCCACGCTGTACCTACTCGGTTTTGCGCTGCGGCGACGATGTGCCGGAATTGCAGCGTTTCGAAAAGACAAACGCCGCCTGCCACCGGGCCGCCGAACTGGACCTCTAAAAGATGAAAAATCGCGCCTTTCCGTCCCCTTTTCTGGTTATTGCTGTAAAGCCTGCAACGGTATGGGCATCGGGGCGCCGTTAACCGTCACCAGGCCCTTGGCGTACTCGGCCTGCATCTCATAGTAACCGGCGGATTTTTTCAAGACACCCATCGCAACAAGCATGCCAGCGTCGGGGCTCATCTCCTGTGCCATCTCGAAAAGCGCCACCGGCAGACGAATGTCAGCAGAGGCGTCAAGCGCAAGCAGGAGCGCTGGCCAGGAAAAATCTGATTGCGGAGCGGTCGGCGGTAAACTGAATCTGAGCTTTGTCGTCAGCTCGCCATCTGGCAGCGCGACATCGAGCCGATCGAATCGTATCTCCATTCCTGAGACGAGAAGCGTTTGAACGTCGGATTCGATCAGGGGATAAATGGCCGAGAGCGCACCCTGCGGATCAGGATTTCCTTGTATTCCTTGCAGGGCCCGGGCTATGCGGCCGGCGGCCTGTGCGTTCAGGCCATTCAGGATGACGTCGAGCGCAATATCGACACCGCCCAGATCCGAACCCTTGATCCCCGTGATCGCCAGTTTCGCCGCCGAATTCATACGATCGTCAATGATTTCACTATGTGCGTCGATAGACAGGCTTTGAAAGCCGTTTGCCGGCCCGGAGCCGCCGGCCGCGCTTGCCGGCCCCACGTCAAGCTTGATGTTGCCGACGGCGAGGCCATACGGGCTCTTTTCCTGTTGCCCGTAGATCCGGATGTCGCCGAAACTGATGCGGCTGCGATCCTCGCCGCCGCCCTCGTATATGGCGTCCCAAGGCTGAACCGAGCCGTCAACGGAGACTGCGCCGCTTGCCGGATTCGTCTTGACGGTGACGTCGGCGCCCTGCCATTCAACCGATCCGCCATCGATATTCCTGGAGCCGGCCTCGAGAACAAAGCGAGACGCTGTCGCGCCGCTCAAGCCGACCTCGCTGTAGATTTTGCCTGGCAATTTGATGATTTCACCGTCGCCGGGATCAAGCGCGATCGTCGATACGGTGCTGGCGAGCCCCGGCTTCAGGGAGCTTACATCGCGAGCCAGCGAGCTTAGTGGCAGCAGTCCGTGGTCGACGTGAGTATCGACGACAAGCGCTGGAATAGCATTAGAGGCATCATCTTCTCCCACGAAGACGCTGTGCAGGGCGCCTTGCCGCAATTCGATGCGATGCCGGCCTTCCGAGGTAAACCAGCCGCGGTCGAAGCTTTCGGTCGTAACAACGATGTCGTCATTTTCGCCGGCCGCGAGGTTGAGATTCTCCTCGACACTTTTTTCGGCGAGGTGGCCAACGATGCCGGGTGAAACAAGAACAATCAAAGCGAGCGTAACTAACGCTGCGACAAGCCATCGATTCACGATATTTTCCTATCCAGGTCCGCTGAACGCATGCATGCTAGCACGGCCATTCAGACACACGCTGGAAATCAATGTTGCCGGTCTCTACCATAACGTGCTCCAAGTTGTCCGGGGATTCCTCGTGAACGAACAGGCGGCGCACATCACCGAGCTCGAATACGGCATATCGGCAATCGACGCCGACTACGTTCGGCCGTTGTTCGATGCGATCCATATGATCATCGAGGATGGCCACGGCGCTTTTGTAGACACCGGAACGAATCACAGCGTTCCCTTGATGCTCGATGCACTGGACAGAAAGGACATAGATCCGGCGGACGTGGACACTGTATTTCTGACGCACGTGCACCTCGATCACGCGGGGGGTGCCGGGGCGTTGATGCAGCATCTGCCCAACGCAAAAGCGGTCATTCATCCACGCGGCGCAGCACACATGGTTGATCCTGCGAAGCTCGTAGCAGGGGCTCAGGCGGTGTACGGAAAAGATCGCTGCCACGAACTGTACGGGGAGCCCGTGCCGATTGATGAAAGTCGTGTGGTGGTCGCCACCGACGAACAAGTGGTCGATTTTCGGGGGCGGCTGTTGCAGTGTATTTTCACGGAGGGCCACGCCCGCCACCATTACTGCCTGTCGGACCCGGCATCGGGAGGAGTCTTCACGGGTGACAGCTTCGGCGTGTCATACAGGGAGCTCGATACGGAGAAAGGCGAATTCATATTCCCGACAACGACGCCGATACATTTCGATCCTCCGGAGGCACACAAGGCAATCGACCGAATAATGGCGCTGCAGCCGGAGGCTTTGTACCTTACCCATTACAGCCGCGTGATCGATCTTGACCGGCTGGCAGACGACATGCATCTGCGCCTGGACGATTTTGTCGCAATTGCGGATCAGCACGCGAACGACAACAATCGAACCATAGCCATGCGAAAGACGATATTTGAATATTTTGTCGAGCAGCTGGATGCGCATGGCTTTCGAGCCGACGAGGAACGGCTTCACGCGCTCCTGGATAAGGACGTTGAGCTCAATACAATGGGGATTGAATACTGGCTGGACCATATGGCCGCCATTTAGAGGAGCGACAAAAAGGAATCGATATGGAGCGTTTTCGTGCTTTTCGGATTGACCAGGAGAATGATCAGATCGTTGCGGGATTTCGCGACCTAAGTGTTGACGACCTGAGCCCCGGGGAGGTCGTGATCAAAGTCAGTCACTCGACAATCAATTACAAAGATGCGCTGGCGGCGACAGGCTCCGGCAGGATTCTGAGGACGTTTCCGCTGGTCGGCGGCATCGATCTCGCGGGCACCGTCGTAAGCTCCGAAGATGAGCGATTCGATCCGGGCAACGAAGTACTCGTCAACGGTTGCGGGTTAAGCGAAACGGTCGATGGCGGTTACGCTGAATATGCTCGCGTGCAGGCGGACTCGGTCGTGCCTGTGCCGGGCGGCATGACTGCGGCACAGGCAATGCAGATCGGAACCGCTGGATACACGGCGGCGCTGGCCATTCATCGTATGGAGCAAAACAACCAACTGCCCGAGGCCGGACCCATCGTCGTTACCGGGGCGACCGGGGGTGTCGGCAGCGTGGCGATCGACATGCTGGATGCTCGCGGGTACGAAGTATTTGCCCTGACGGGCAAGGCCGATAAGTCAGACTATTTGAGGAGTATCGGTGCTCGCGAGATCCTGCTTCGGGATGACGTCGATTACGGCAAGCGGCCGATGGAAAAAGCATTGTACGGGGGCGCTATCGATAATCTCGGCGGCGATGCACTGGCCTGGCTAACACGCACCGTCAAATACGGGGGCAATATTGCGAGCATTGGCCTCGCAGCCAACCTGGCGCTTAATACGACCGTGTTGCCGTTCATTCTGCGCGCTGTATGCCTCCTCGGCATCAACTCGGTCGATACGCCCAGGAGCCTAAGGCTTCAGGTTTGGAAGCGGATCGGTGGCGATCTTCGGCCCAGGCATCTCGATATCATCGCAACCCGCACGATTGAATTCGAAGAGTTACCCGATGCTTTTCAGGCCTACATCGACGGCAAAGTGACCGGACGCCTCCTTGTGAAGATAGGCTAGCCCGAGTCGTTTTCTGCGGATTTCCGGCCACATCCCCGGACTCTCGTGCAATATTCGGGCTAGGGACCAGCGTCAGGCGGCATTGTCGGTGTGCTAATTTGGGAAAGGCCCATGCCGTGGTTTAAAATCCCGCCCCCGAGATTCTAATCGGGATTAAATTTTCTGGTTGCGAGGAGTGGCGATGAGCGCTGGCGTAAGACTCTGGCAGGCACTTGAGGAAGAGCGGCCCCTGCAGGTGGCCGGCACGATCAATGCTTATACCGCGCTACTGGCGGAGCGCGCCGGGTTCAAAGCCCTCTATTTGTCGGGTGCCGGTGTCGCCAACGCGTCGTTCGGCATGCCGGATCTCGCGATGACGACCCTGAACGATGTCTGTGAGGACATCCGCCGTATCTGCTACGCCAGTGATTTGCCGTTGCTCGTCGACGCAGATACCGGTTGGGGCAGCGCATTCATGATCGGGCGGACGATTCGGGAGATGACCCGAGCTGGCGCCGCGGCATGCCATATCGAGGACCAGGTTGCCGCAAAACGTTGCGGCCACCGGCCCGGCAAGGCGCTGGTCGAAGCGCAAGAGATGGTCGATCGGATCAAGGCTGCGGTCGATGGCAGGACAGATCCGAAATTCGTGATCATGGCGCGTACGGACGCGCATGCCGTTGAAGGGCAGCAGGCCGCACTCGACCGGGCCGCAAGATACACAGAAGCCGGCGCAGACATGATTTTCGCCGAGGCGCTGACGACCGTTGAAGAATACAAACAGTTCACATCGACGATCGACGCGCCCGTGCTCGCAAACCTGACGGAGTTTGGCAATACGCCCCTTTTCACGACCACGGAGATGGCGGACGCAGGTGTGCGCCTGACGCTTTATCCTCTGTCCGCTTTCCGCGCGATGTCAGCTGCGGCTGAAAATGTCTACCAGACGCTGCGCAGGGACGGCACCCAGGAGAGCGTCATCGATACGATGCAGACACGGCAGGAACTTTACGAAGTGCTCGGCTATCACGACTACGAAGAAAAACTCGATGAGTTGTTTGCCGACAGTGGGCTGGCCGACAAACCGAACGAATAGCTGGAGACGTTGATGGCAGGAAAAAAGAAAACAGGCGGACTCGCGGGCGTGACCGCAGGAGCGACCGCCTTGTGTACTGTCGGCAAGGAGGGCGCGGGCCTGACCTATCGAGGCTACGATATTTACGATCTGGCGGATAACGCGACATTCGAAGAAGTCGCCTACCTGTTATTGAAAGGTAATCTGCCGAACAGAACGGAACTCGACGCATATATCGCCAGCCTCAAATCTCTGCGCGGGCTGCCCGACCAGGTGAAGCAGGTTCTGGAAATGATCCCCGCTGACGCATACCCGATGGACGTTCTCCGCAGTGGCGTTTCGATTCTCGGTAATGTAGAGCCCGAAGGAGATTTCGGAAATCAGGGTCATGTTGCTGATCGATTGCTCGCCTGCCTGCCTTCCATGCTGCTTTACTGGCACCGGTATCACACTGAGGGCAAGCGCATCGATGTAGAAACGGGCGACGACAGTGTTTCCGGGCATTTTCTCAACATGCTGCACGACAAGGCGCCGAACGAATTGCATCGTAAGTCGCTGGACACAACGCTTATTCTTTATGCCGAGCACGAGTTCAACGCATCGACTTTTGCTGCACGCGTAATTACGGGCACCTTGTCAGACATGCACTCGGCAGTGACCGGTGCCATTGGCGCCTTGCGCGGCCCGCTACATGGCGGAGCTAATGAGGCGGCGATGGCGCTTATTCAGAAATACTCGTCGGCCGAAGAAGCGACCGATGGCGTACGGGCAATGCTGACTGCCAAGGAAAAAATCATGGGCTTCGGCCATCGGGTTTACACAACTTCGGACCCGAGAAATTCAGTGAACAAGAAAATGTCGAAGATACTTTCCGATGAAGCCGGCGACACTCTTTTATATGCCGTGTCGGAGGCGATCGAGAAAGTAATGTGGGACGAGAAGAAGTTGTTTGCCAATGCCGATTTCTTCGCCGCAAGCGTCTACCATTTCATGGGAATACCGACCTATCTGTTCACACCGATCTTCGTTTGTTCGCGAATCACGGGGTGGGCCGCACACGTCATGGAACAACGGTCCGATAACAAACTTATCCGGCCTGCCGCGGATTACATCGGACCGGGTCTTCAGACCTGGGTGCCAATAGACGAGCGGGACTGACACGATGTCGGGAGGAGACAGCCGGTCGGCAAAACGCCCCGACCCTGATCAGCTGCTGATCGACATCGCCGACTATGTTTGCGATACGGCCATCGACAGCAAGATCGCATATGAGACTGCGCATTACTGCCTGATGGATACGCTGGCCTGCGGATTTCAGGCGCTCGACTATCCGGCATGCACAAAGTTACTTGGCCCCACCGTGCCGGGCGCTACGCTTGCCGGTGGTGCACGCGTACCGGGAACGTCCTACGAGCTCGAGCCCGTTGCGGCTGCATTCAACATCGGGGCGATGATCCGATGGCTGGACTTCAACGACACCTGGCTGGCGGCCGAATGGGGCCATCCGTCGGACAATCTCGGCGGTATCTTGGCCTGCGCGGACTATCTGAGCCGGCGGAACCGGGCCGAAGGCAACGCGCCGCTGACGATGCAGGATGTCCTGACGGCGATGATCAAGGCGCACGAAATCCAGGGCGTTCTGGCGCTCGAGAACAGTTACAACCGGGTCGGACTCGACCACGTACTGCTCGTTCGCGTTGCTTCGACCGCCGTCGTGACGCGACTGTTTGGCGGCAACCGCGAGCAGGTGATCAATGCTGTATCGAATGCCTGGGTCGACGGCGGCGCACTGCGAACGTACAGGCATGCGCCGAATACGGGGTCACGCAAGAGTTGGGCGGCAGGCGATGCCACGAGCCGCGCAGTTCGACTGGCATTGATCGCCATGACCGGCGAGATGGGGTATCCGTCGGCGTTGTCGGCAAAAACGTGGGGGTATTTCGACGTCCTGTTCAAAGGCAAACCGTTCACCTTCCCGCAGGGCTTCGGAAGCTATGTGATGGAGAATATCCTCTTCAAGATTTCGTTCCCCGCAGAGTTCCATGCACAAACCGCGGTTGAGGCCGGCATGGCATTGCACGACGAGGTCAAAGATCGGCTCGAGACAATCGAGAAGATCGTGATCGAGACCCAGGAGGCCGGCGTCCGCATCATCGACAAGACTGGCCCGCTGGATAATCCCGCCGACAGGGATCATTGCATTCAGTACATGACAGCCGTGCCGATGATATTCGGGCGCCTGACCGCTGCCGACTACGAAGATGGCGTGGCATCCGATCCACGTATCGACGCGCTTCGTGGCAAAATGGAAGTATCAGAGAACGAGAGCTTTACGAAAGACTATTTCGACCCCGCCAAGCGCTACATTGCTAATGCGGTGCAGGTGTTCTTCAAAGACGGTTCCAGCAGCGAGCGCGTACACCTCGACTATCCGATCGGCCATCGCAAGCGACGCGAAGAAGGCATCCCGGTCCTGTTGCGGAAATTCGAGACGAGCGTTTCGCCGAAACTGAAGGCGGGGCAATGGAAAGAGCTGGACGCACTTTGCGCCGACAAAACCAAGCTTGCCGCAACCGCCGTCGATGATTTCATGGCACTGCTTGTAGCCCAATAAAAAAAGGTGTCAGGTTTATTTTCCATAGGAATCTATTTCTTGAGTCAATTTGATAGGTGCGGCAATAAATAATAAACCCGACACCTTTTTACTTGAGCCGATATCATGGGTGCGGCAATAAAAAATAAACCTGACACCTTTTTTGAACATATCGCGAGCGGCGTCGATGTGCTGGGGCAGGAACTTTCGGAAGAGGGCGTTCAAAAATGTGCGCAGCTGCTTTGCGAGCTCGAGCGCTGGAATGCCCGAATGAACCTGACGGCGATTCGTGATAGCAGCGAGATGGTCAGCGGCCACCTGTTAGATAGCCTGTCAGTGCGACCGCTCATTTGCGGTAATTTGCTGATCGATATCGGAACTGGTGCCGGGTTTCCCGGCCTGCCACTCGCAATTGCCGAGCCGGGACTGACGGTAGAACTCCTCGACAGCAACGCCCGGAAAATCGGCTTCGTGCAGCATGTCATTGGTGAACTTGGTATTTCCAACGCGTATGCGGTGAGATCACGCGCGGAGACCTATGCACCCGGCAAGCGCTTTGATACGGTAATCGCTCGAGCGTTGGCATCTGTTCCACGCCAGATTGAAATCGCCGGCCACCTGCTGGCGAAAAAAGGCGTTATGCTGGCGCAAAAGGGCCGGTATCCGGCCGACGAACTGGAAGACATACCCGATGCATGGGACTATGAAGTGACCGAACTTGTTGTACCAGGACTGGACGCACGACACGTCGTCGCGATTCGGCACGGGGGTTCCCAGGGATGACGCGCATTATTGCGATAGCAAACCAGAAGGGCGGCGTTGGTAAAACGACGACCTGCGTCAATCTGGCCGCATCACTGGCAGCTACGCAACGCCGTGTATTGCTCGTTGACATGGACCCGCAGGGCAATGCCACGATGGGCTGCGGCATCGACAAGATGAACCTCGAGCGCTCCACCTGCGACGTACTGCTCGGCGATGAAACGACGGTCGATGCGATTCTGTCGGCACCCGAAGGAGATTTCGCCGTTCTGCCCGGCAACGAAGACCTGACGCTCGCCGAGGTGAGGCTGTTACAGGAAATCGGCCGGGAGATGCGCCTGCGTCAGGCGCTCGCTCCCGTTCGCGGTCTGTACGACTTTATCCTGATTGACTGCCCACCCTCGATTAACATGCTGACGGTGAACGCACTGACTGCAGCGGACGGCGTGCTCATTCCGATGCAATGTGAGTACTACGCGCTCGAAGGGCTCAGCGCCCTGTTGAATACGATCGAGCAGGTCAGAAAAACGGTAAACCCTGATCTGGAGGTATTCGGCTTGCTGCGGACGATGGTCGATCCAAGAATCAACCTGTCGAACGAAGTGTCGGCACAGCTCATTGCCCATTTTGACGACAAGGTATTCAGGACGGTCATACCGAGAAATGTACGCCTTGCCGAAGCACCTAGTTTCGGCCGACCGGTGTTATATCACGACAAATTATCGCGAGGTGCGCTGGCATATCTTGCGCTGGCCGGCGAAGTACTGCGGCGCGAGGACGAGCGCGAGACAATGACGCATGCTCGACCACGATTGGCTACACTTGCAGGGATGGCGGTGGACTCGACCGGGCCGGATCCGGAGTCTTTCCCTAAAGAAACGCATAGATGACAGCTAAGAAAAAACGACTGGGCCGGGGGCTGGAGGCGCTGCTGAGCAAACCGGTCGCGGATACCGCTTCCGTTACGGGCGACGATGAAGACACTCTCAGGAATATCCCGCTGGAGCATCTGCAAAAGGGCCAGTATCAGCCGCGCGTCGACATGCGGCAGGACACGCTGGAAGATCTCGCAAGTTCGATAAAGGCCCAGGGCGTCGTACAACCCATCGTCGCCCGGCCGCTCAAAAAAACAAATGGCGACACGCAGCGATATGAAATAGTAGCTGGCGAGCGCCGCTGGCGAGCGGCTCAAATGGCCGGCCTGTCGGATATCCCCACGGTCGTGCGCATCGTTCCCGATGACGCGGCGATCGCGATGGCGCTTATCGAGAACATTCAGCGGGAGAACCTGAATCCGCTCGAGGAAGCGCGGGCGCTGGACCGCCTCATCAAGGAATTCAGACTGACACACCAGGAAGCCGCCGATGCGGTAGGTCGATCACGGGTATCGGTCAGCAACCTGTTACGGCTTCTGGATCTGTCCAATCGCGTAATGGCGATGCTAGAGTCGCGACAAATCGAGATGGGACACGCCCGGGCGCTGCTGGCGATCAGCGGTACGTCAGAGCAGCTTGAAGCGGCGCGGCAGGTCATCAAAAATCAATTGTCGGTTCGTGACACCGAGCGGCTTGTCAGGCGCCTGTTGTCGGACAAGGCAAACAAGCTATCGAAAAAAGCGGACGGGGGCGGCAACGCCGACATTCGAAGGCTCGAAATCGAGATTACCGGCAAAATCGGCGCAAAAGTCCGAATCGACCATTCGCAAAAAGGCTCCGGCAAGCTTGTCATTCAGTACAACAGCCTCGACGAGCTCGACGGCATTCTGAAACATATCAAATAAACGGGGGCGGACTCCGTAGAATCCGCCCCCGATTCGTAGTCAGGGGGGAGAAATCATGAGAAGGCGTACTTTCTGTAAGGCTACTGTTGCCGCCGCGGCTACAGCGGCTTTTCCGGCATGTGGAACGAAAGTGTCCAATGCGATTCAAGCCGCGGGCTTGTCCGGTGAGGAATTGATGCTCGAAAGGGCTGCGGTTCAGGAATTGAGCGACAGCCTTAATGGCATGTTGCTGCTTTCCGGGGATGACGGATACGATACGGCGCGCACCGTATGGAACGGCATGATCGACAAGCATCCGGCGCTGATCGCCGTATGCACCAACGCGGCGGACGTACAGAACGCGGTGACATTTGCGAGCGAAAGAAGTTTGCTCGTAGCGGTCAAAGGCGGTGGGCACAGCTTTCCGGGCAAGTCGGTTTGCGAGAGTGGGTTGATGATCGATCTGTCATCGATGCACGCGGTCGACGTCAATGGCGATGATAAAACAGCCACTGTCGGCGGCGGAGCTCTCCTGGGGCACGTAGATACTGCAACATTTGCACACAATCTCGCCGTAACGACAGGGATTGTTTCGCATACCGGCGTTGGCGGATTCACGTTGGGTGGAGGCTTGGGTCGAATCGATCGCAAATACGGACTTGCCATCGATAGCGTGCTTGCGGCAGATATCGTCACCGCAGACGGAGAATTACGGCATGTAAGCGCTGACGAGAATCAGGAATTGTACTGGGCGATTCGCGGCGGCGGCGGAAACTTCGGTGTAGTCACGGCATTTGAATATCAACTGCATCCGTTCGACCCGGTCGTATATAGCGGCAAGATCCTATACCCGTTCGATCAGGCCAAAGACCTGTTGCTTTTCTTTGCCGAGTACACGGATACGCTGCCGGATGAGGCAAATGTCGAGCCGGTGGCGTTCGTCACGCCTGAAGGTGCGAAAATGATTGCCGTTGAAGTTGTTTACGCCGGCGACCACAAGAAAGCGGAGCAAGTCTTCGCGCCGCTCCGCGCTTTCGGTAAGCCGCTGTCTGATGATGTCGGCCCGATGCCATATCAAAAGGTGCAAACGGCAGACGACGTAAACATGGGGCATGGTACGTTGAATTACCTGAAGTCAGGCTATCTGCCGGAGATAACGCCGAGTGCGATCGATGACATGGTCGGAAATTACGAGGGCGAAGTCCTTCCGGCATTCTGGTTTCAACATTTGGGCGGGCAGACCGCAAGGATAGCGCCTGATGCTACGGCGTTTCTGCACCGAAAGGTGCACAGCAATCTCGGCACTAACGCAGTATGGGCCGATGAGGCAAAGAACGATCAGATGATCGCTGCCGTGAGGAAGTTTCATGCGGCTATGGAACCGCATATGGCGGGTTTCTACACCAATCTCAATGATGACACCGAGAAAAAGACCTGGGGAAATTATGGCAGTAACTACCCACGGCTGGCCAAGATCAAGGCACAGTACGATCCTGATAATCTATTTCGCCTGAACGCGAATATCAGGCCGGAGTCGGCTTAGGCAACGCCTTCGGCGTAATTTTGTCCCCGGGCGCCAAGTAATTGCCAATGGGGGTCAGAATTTGCCGGTACAACGTTGAAAAAGCAGGGCCAGGCCTTATTGAAGTTCTGCAGGAAGCAGGTGTTCAGAATGTCTGGTTTTATTGCCTTGCACCAATGGCAACACTATAATGCGCGGGCTAAACACAGGCCCGCCTGGAAAGATCGTTTTCATGACGCCACCAACCGCCGGTTAGCCGATGGACGTGGCGTTTTTAGTGCCGGAGGCAAGGTGAGTCTCATCTCGAAAGTCCTGCTGGCACAATTGGGCCTGAGCGTGGTTCTTGCCATGTTGTTTTGGGGCGCCGGCGGACACGTGCCGGCCTATTCGGCGATGCTGGGCGGGCTGATCTGTGTGGTTCCGAACGCCTTTCTGGCGCTGCGACTCGTAGCGCCACGCCGCGACCCGGGGCCGGGTGCCTTGGTGCGGGCAGCATACATTGGGGAACTCGGAAAGCTGGCGCTGACCGTGCTGATGTTCGGCACCGTTTTTGTGCTGGTGCGGCCGCTGGCAGCCTGGCCGCTGTTCGCGGGTTTCATCGGCGCGCAGCTGATGACTTTGGCAGGCTTTCTGATGCGGGACAAAGAAGACCAGGTGGAAGAGAGAACACAAAATGGCGAGTGAAGGCGGACACGGCCCACAGTCGTCCAGCGACTACATCGCACACCATCTGCAAAACCTGCAGGTCTGCAAAGTGGATGGCGAGTGGGTGTGGAACCACTGTGCCGGCAACCCGATGGCGATCAACGTCGACTCCATGTTTTTCTCGGTTTTTCTCGGACTCATCTTTATATGGCTTTTCGGCAGCGCCGCAAGAAACGCTTCGGCCGGCAAGCCGGGCAAACTGCTGGCCTTCGTCGAGATCATCATCGATTTCATCGACTCGAGCGTCAAGGACACCTTCCACGGCAAGAGCCGGGTGATCGCACCTCTCGCACTGACTCTTTTCGTCTGGGTGTTCCTCATGAACCTCATGGACCTGATTCCAGTCGATTGGTTGCCGATGATTGCCACGGGAGTTGGTGTTCCTTATCTCAAAGTTGTGCCGACGACGGACGTCAACATTACGTTTGGTATGTCGATTTCCGTTTTCGTCCTGATCATCTTTTACACCATCAAATTCAAGGGCATTGGCGGCTTCATCGGTGAGCTGACGCTTCACCCGATCGCCCCGCCAACAAAGGGGCTCGGGCTTATCGCCGCGCCTGTCATTATCGCTTTTAATTTCATTCTCGAGTCGGTCGCATTACTGGCCAAGCCGATCTCTTTGTCGCTTCGGCTGTTCGGCAACATGTTTGCCGGAGAACTCATTTTCATCCTGATAGCGCTGCTCGGCATCTGGCAGTTGCCGCTACATTTCGGTTGGGCGGTGTTTCACGTGCTAATCGTGACGCTTCAGGCATTTATTTTCATGATGCTGACGATTGTTTATTTGAGTCTTGCATCGCAGGAACATTGAGTCTTGCATCGCAAGATCCTAATTGTTGGACTACATCCTTAACTGGAGAAACTGATGGAAACTGTAATTGCTTACACCGCACTCGCCGTAGCGCTACTGATCGGCCTTGGTGCGCTGGGCGTGGGTATCGGCATGGGCCTTCTTGGTGGCCGCTTCCTGGAGGGTGCCGCAAGGCAGCCTGAGCTGGCACCGATGCTGCAGACCAAGATGTTCATCGTCGTGGCGCTGCTCGACGCGGTGGCCATGATTGGCGTCGGTATCGCACTCTACTTCGCGTTCGCCAACCCGTTCATCGGCCAGCTGCAAGCAGTGGGCGGTTAACCAGGTATCGTAGGAGCGGCCTTAGCCGCGATAGCGACCCAAGGGAGAGAATCTTGGATATAAATATGACCCTTATCGGTCAGTCAGTCGCGATGCTCGTGTTCGTCTGGTTCTGCATGAAGTTCATCTGGCCGCCGATCATGAACGCGATCGAAGAGCGTCAGACGCAGATCGCCGACGGACTTGCTGCCGCGGAACTTGGCGAGCAGAGCCTGGACAAGGCCAAAGCTGAAGCTGATGACATCGTCGACGATGCGCGCAAGCAGGCGACGACCATTCTGGACCAGGCACGCACCTGGGCTAACGAAATTGTCGCCGAAGGCAAAGCCGACGGCGTCAAAGAGCGCGAGAGGCAGCTCGCTGCAGCTACTGCCGAGGTCGAGCAGGAGGTCAATCGGGCACGCGAAGAATTGCGTGGCGAGGTATCGGCTATCGCAGTCGCGAGCGCTGAAAAAATCCTGCAGCGGGAGATCGATAAAAAAGCTCACGAGGACATTCTGAGCAAGCTGGCGGCGGAGCTCTAGGACTTAGACGACGATGGCAGACAATCACACCATTGCAAGACCCTACGCGCAGGCCGTTTTCGAAATCGCGAGCGAGTCGAAGGCGCTCGCCAAGTGGTCAAAGGCGTTGGGTGCGGCCAGGGAACTGCTCAGCGACGGCCAGGCAGCCAGGTTTCTCGCTACCCCGACCCTGACGGACGAAGACAGGCTCTCCTTCCTGACGGAGTTGTTCAAATCAACGGCGGGAAAAACATCAGTGCTGGCTGGCGGCAACGAGCAGGGGACGAATTTCCTGAAGCTCCTGATAGAAAACGGGCGGGTGTCCGTATTTCAGGAGATCGCCGGACACTTCGAAGCGCTTAAAGCGGAGGTCGAGAATACGCTGGATGTCACGGTCAAGTCTGCCGCGCCATTGAGTGCGGCACAACAGAAAACGATTGCGAAGGCACTCAATGAGCGGCTTGGCCGGGAAGTGAATCTGGCAACAGAGATTGACAAGAATCTGATTGGCGGCGCAGTCATCAGCGCCGGCGACGTAGTCATTGACGGATCACTGCGATCGAGGCTCGAGGGCCTGTCGAACGCGCTGATCTCTTGAAGAGGAAAACAAAATGGCACTCAAAGCTTCTGAAATCAGCCAACTGATTAAAGAGCGCATCGAGAATTTCGAAGCATCGGCCGAAGCGCGTGATGTCGGCACGATCATCGGTGTAACTGACGGCATCGTGCGCATTCATGGACTGGCCGATGCGCGCTACGGTGAAATGCTGGAGTTTCCCGAGAACACGTTCGGGCTGGCGCTGAATCTCGAGCAGGATTCAGTGGGCGCTGTGGTGCTCGGCGATTACAAGCACATCTCCGAAGGCGACACAGTAAAGACGACCGGGCGTATTCTGGAAGTCCCCGTAGGTAAAGCGCTGTTGGGCCGGGTTGTGGACTCGCTCGGTAATCCGATTGATGGCAAGGGGCCGATCGAGACGGATCAGTTTTCTCCGATCGAAAAGGTTGCGCCAGGCGTTATCGAAAGACAGTCCGTCAGTCAACCGGTACAGACGGGGCTGAAGTCGATCGATTCGATGGTGCCGATTGGCCGCGGCCAGCGAGAGCTGATCATTGGTGACAGACAAACCGGCAAGACTGCAGTTGCGATCGATACCATCATCAATCAGCGTGGCACCGGCATTAAATGTATTTATGTCGCCATCGGCCAGAAAGCCTCGTCGATCGCCAGCGTTGTGCGCAAGCTCGAGGAAGAAGGCGCCATGGAGCACACAATTGTTGTCGCGGCGCCGGCGGCGGACTCCCCGGCCATGCAATACATTTCGCCGTACTCGGGAACCTCGATGGGCGAGTACTTTCTGGATAATGGTGAGGATGCGCTAATCATTTTTGACGATCTGACCAAGCAGGCCTGGGCGTATCGTCAGATTTCGCTGCTGCTTCGCCGCCCGCCAGGCCGCGAAGCTTATCCTGGTGATGTTTTCTACCTTCACTCACGCCTGCTCGAGCGAGCATCGCGGGTCAACGCCGAGCACATCGAAAATATTTCGGGCGGCAAGATCAAAGGCAAGACGGGCTCTCTAACGGCGCTGCCAATAATTGAGACCCAGGCCGGCGACGTATCGGCATTCGTACCGACTAATGTGATCTCGATCACGGACGGGCAGATATTCCTCGAAACCGACCTGTTCAATGCGGGTTTCCGCCCTGCGATAAATGCCGGCCTTTCGGTATCGCGTGTCGGCGGCGCCGCACAGACGAAAATCATCAAGAAGCTCGGCGGCGGCGTTCGCCTGGCACTTGCCCAGTATCGCGAACTCGCTGCATTCGCGCAGTTCGCGTCCGACCTCGATGAGGCGACACGCAAGCAGCTCGAGCGAGGCGAGCGCGTCATGGAACTCATGAAGCAAAAGCAATATTCGCCGCTGTCCGTTGCGGAAATGGCCCTGTCGCTTTACGCCGTGAACGAGGGTTTTCTCGATGAAGTTGATGTCGCGAAGGTCGGCGGTTATGAAACGGCACTGCACGATTATGCGCGGGCTAACCACAGCGACCTGCTCGACAAGATAAACGCGTCCGGTGACTACGACGAGAAGATCGTGGGCGAGCTTCAGGACGTCATGGCCGGATTCTCGGAGAAAGGCGCCTATTAATTAGGTAGAACGACAACACACCGTAGGAGCGGCTTTAGCCGCGACTGCGACGTAAGGAAAAACGACTTGCCAAGCGAAAAAGAAATTCGCACGAAGATCCGAAGCGTGAAAAACATGCAGAAGATCACCAAAGCCATGGAGATGGTTGCAGCCAGCAAGATCCGCAAAGCGCAGATTCAGATGGAGGCATCACGACCGTATGCGGAGCGTATTCGTCGTGTCGTTGGCCACCTTGCCCACGCGAATCCGGACTACAAGCACCCGTTTCTCGTGCAGCGTGAAGTCAAACGCGTCGGTTATATCGTCATATCCACGGACCGCGGGCTTTGTGGAGGCCTGAACGTCAACATGTTCAAGACCGTTATCGGCGAGCTTTCGCAGTGGCAGACGGAAAATGTAGAGGTCGATCTCGCTCTGGTCGGTCAGAAAGCAGTTTTGTTCTTTAGGCGTCTCGGCGGCAATGTTGTTGGTACCGCGACGCATCTTGGCGACAAACCCAGCGTGAACGACCTGATTGGCAGCATCAAGATTATGCTCGACTCTTACAGCGAGGGCCAGATCGATCGCCTGTTTCTCGTGCACAACGAGTTCGTCAGTACGATGAGCCAGGTACCCGAGGTCAAGACGCTGTTGCCGGTTAGCGAGATCGATCTCGGTGAAGAGACCTTGCAGGAACATTGGGACTACATCTACGAACCGGATGCCGTCGACTTACTCGATGACGTGTTGATGCGTTACATCGAATCGCAGGTATACAGAGGCGCCGTGGAAAATTTTGCCTGTGAGATGGCAGCGAAAATGGTGGCGATGAAGTCGGCTACAGATAACGCCGGAGACATTATCGACGGGCTGCAACTTGCCTATAACAAGGCGCGCCAGGCCGCGATCACACAGGAAATTTCAGAAATTGTCGGTGGCGCAGCCGCCGTGTCAGGTTGAGGATCTAGGATATGAGCACAGGAACAACCGTGCAGATAATTGGTGCCGTCGTGGACGTTGTATTCCCGAGCGATGCCATTCCCAAAGTTTATGACGCGTTGCTTATCGATGAGGTCGATTTGACGCTCGAGGTTCAGCAGCAATTAGGGGATGGCGTTGTTCGTACGATTGCGATGGGCTCGAGTGAAGGCCTGAAACGTGGCATGGGCGTCAGTAGTACCGGAGGGCCGATCACCGTGCCGGTCGGGGAAAAGACACTCGGTCGCATCATGGACGTGCTCGGTAAGCCGATCGACATGGCCGGGGAGATTGGCGCTGAAACGCATCTGCCGATTCACCGCAAGGCCCCGAGCTACGAAGAGCAGGCTGCGGCCACGGAGTTGCTCGAGACCGGCATCAAGGTCGTCGATCTCATTATGCCGATCGCGAAAGGCGGCAAGATCGGGTTGTTCGGTGGCGCCGGTGTCGGCAAGACGGTCGCGCTCATGGAGCTCATCCGTAATATCGCGGCAGAGCATTCCGGCTACTCGGTATTCGCGGGTGTTGGCGAACGTACCCGTGAAGGTAATGACTTCTATCACGAGATGAAGGAATCCGGCGTTCTCCCGCAGGTCTCGCTCGTCTATGGCCAGATGAACGAGCCGCCGGGCAACCGCCTGCGCGTGGGCCTGACCGGCCTGACGATGGCCGAAGCATTCCGCGATGAAGGCCGCGACGTGCTTATGTTCATCGACAACATTTACCGCTACACGCTGGCGGGAACAGAAGTATCGGCACTGCTTGGCCGCATGCCGTCAGCCGTGGGTTATCAGCCGACGCTCGCGGAGGAAATGGGCGTCCTTCAGGAGCGCATTACCTCGACCAAGACCGGATCGATCACATCATTTCAGGCGATCTACGTCCCGGCCGATGATCTTACCGATCCATCGCCGGCGACGACCTTCGCTCACCTCGACGCGACACTGGTCCTGTCACGCCAGATTTCCGAACTCGGCATTTATCCAGCCGTCGATCCGCTGGACTCGACCAGCCGCATCCTCGATCCGAACCTCATCGGCCAGGAACACTACGACTGTGCGCGTGGCGTGCAGGCAGTACTTCAGCGCTACAAGGAATTGCAGGACATCATCGCAATTCTCGGCATGGACGAGCTGTCGGAAGACGACAAACAGACAGTGACCCGCGCACGTAAAGTTCAGCGCTTCTTGTCACAGCCTTTCTTCGTAGCGGAAACGTTCACCGGTACCGATGGCAAATATGTTGCGCTTACGGAAACCATTCGCGGCTTTAACGGAATCGTGAACGGCGACTACGATCACCTCCCCGAACAAGCGTTTTACATGGTCGGCTCGATAGACGAAGCTGTCGAGCAAGCCAAGACCTTGCAATAGTCACGAGGGAATATTCAATGGCCACGATTCAAGTCGACATCGTTTCAGCGGAAGGCGAAATCTACTCGGGTGACGCCGCGATGGTCTATGCGCCGGCGCGCATGGGCGAGGTCGGTATAGCGCCACGTCATGCGCCATTGCTCACTGCATTGAAACCCGGAGAGGTTCGAGTCGAAGACCCGGAAGGCAAAGAGCACTTCTTCTACATCACGGGCGGCATGCTCGAGATTCAGCCGCACCTCGTAACCGTTCTTGCTGATACTGCCCTTCGCGGCGAACAACTCGACGAAGCGGCCGCGTTAGCAGCGCAACAGGAAGCCGAGGAAGCATTGCATGGCGCATCCGAGGAGACGGACCTTGCCCGTGCTCAGCTGGAACTCGCCGAAGCGCGCGCCCGTTACCGCGCAGCGCAAAAACTCAAAGGCGGGCGTTAGGCCGAAAGCCGGCCGTCCTGATCGGCGATCCCCACGATTATCGTGGCATCAGCAGGCGCGTGAGCCTGTCCGGGTCTCCGTCTATCGGGCTTGTCAGAGGAATCCCCAGAATTTCCATCATCAATGGGTAGACGTCGAGGTTGCTGATGGAGCCTATTGTCTGGCCCTCTGGCAGCCGCGATCCCGCCGCCAGAAAAATCCCGTGCATGTCCTCGAAGGACGGCTCCCAACCATGATTACCTCGCAGCAAATAGAAGTCCTTGTCCTGGCCGCGAGTTACCGCGAAATGCGGGTCAGGCTGAACGATCAGATCGGGGAAACCGGATTCTCCGTTGATGTGCCAGCTCGCCGGCGCATCTTCGGGTAGCCAGGCGCGCCCATGACGCCATACGCGATTGATCTCGTCACGCATCTGTGTCGCGCGAGCCGGATCCTTTTCGTCGAAATAGAGGAATGCATAGGTGCTGTCTCCGACAATTGAAATGCCGTCGAGATCCAGGAATTTACTCAGGGCAAGAATTTCCGCACTCCGGTCGAATCCGGACTGCCCATGGTCGGACACCACAACCAGGTAGACTTCCTCAGCGTATGGCAGCTCATCGATACCATCCATCAATCTGCCCAGATATCGATCAACTCTTTTAATCGCTCCGATGCTTTCCGTGGATCCGATACCGTATGCATGGGTATCAACATCGACGTGCTCGAAGTAGAGCGTGATGAGATGCGGTCTGGTGTCAACCGGCATCGCCAGCCACTCCAGCACCTGAGAAACTCGTCGCCCTCCGGAAATGTTGTCATTGAATTGCTTCCAGTAGGTCGGCCTGATTCCCCCGATGTCGGACTCTGTACCGATAAAAAAGAATGATGCGGCTACCATGCCGTTTCTCTCGGCCGCGACCCAGATCGGCTCACCACCATACCAATGGCTCTGTCCGACGATTTCGGGTTGCTTGTATAAGTACCAGTCACCACTTTTGCTATCCGGAAAATCGTTGGCGACGATCCCGTGGTTAGCGGGGTAAAGCCCGGTCGCTATGCTGTAATGATTGGGAAAGGTCAGCGTCGGGTATACCGGCTGCAAAGATTCGGCCCTTACGCCACGCGCAGCCAGGCGGTCCAGAGCCGGAGTCTCGTACAGATCCTGGTAGTCCCAGCGAAAGCCGTCGAAGGATACCAGGATCAGAGTTGGCTTATCCCGGTGTTCGGGAGCATTGATACCGCCAGTGCCGTTGCTACCCGCGAATGCCGGTATACTGCAAACCGCCAGAAGGCAGAGCGCCAATGAGACAGTTCTTGCAGCCAACTTCAAATCAAAACTCCTGATGCTGAAAACGACGGGAGGGCCATTTGGTCGTTAGCATCATAGTTCTCGCGGCAGGCCAGGGAAAGCGCATGCACTCGTCGTTGCCAAAAGTTTTGCAGCCGCTGGCCGACAGACCCCTGCTGCAGCACGTTGTGGATACCTCCCTGAGGGTCGGCGCCGAAGACATCTGTGTAGTCTACGGTCACGGCGGGGATGCAGTACCGGCAGCGCTCGAAGGGCAAGATCTTCGCTGGGCATTGCAGGCGGAACAACTCGGTACCGGCCATGCCCTGCAACAGGCAATGCCGGATACGCCGGACGGTAATATGGCGTTGATTCTTTACGGAGACGTGCCGCTTCTTCGCCCGGAAACATTGACGGGAATGCTGGATATCTGCGGTGAAGATGATTGTGCCGTGCTTACGGTCGATACGGATGAGCCATTCGGGTATGGCCGCATCATTCGTGACGGCCATCGGGTAGTACGAAACGTCGAGGAAAAAGACGCGAGTGATACCGAGCGGGCGATCACTGAAATCAATACAGGTGTCATGGTTTGTCCGGCGGGAAGGCTCAAAGGCTGGCTCGGTCGCTTGAACAACGACAACAGTCAGGGGGAGTATTATCTGACCGACGTTATTGCGTTAGCGGCGGATGATGGTTGCGTGGTACACGGCGTTAAAGCGGATAGTTGGGTGGAGGTAATGGGTATCAACGACAAAAAACAGTTGGCGGAAGCAGAGCGCGCGTTACAGGCGAGACTCGTAGAGGAACTGATGGCAGAAGGAGTCGGCTTTGCGGATCCCGCCCGCGTAGATATTCGCGGAAACTTGAGTTGCGGCGAGGACGTTTTTATCGATGTCAACGCAGTTTTTGAGGGCGACGTTTCACTCGGCGATAACGTCCGAATCGAATCAAACAATCTTGTCCGGGACAGTCAGATTGGTTCAGGCACGGTTGTGCACCCTAACAGTCACATAGACGGCGCGAGCACCGGGGCAGATTGCGAGATCGGGCCATTCGCCCGCCTCAGGCCCGGGGCGGAGCTGGCGGACGATGTGAAAGTGGGTAATTTTGTTGAAGTCAAAAAGAGCACGATAGCGAAGGGCAGCAAGGTCAATCACCTGACATACATCGGTGATACGGATATTGGCAAAGACGTAAACGTCGGCGCCGGCACAATTACTTGTAATTACGATGGAGCCGACAAACATCGTACGACAATCGGTGACAACGCATTCATCGGCTCCGGTGTGGAGCTTGTTGCGCCCGTTGATGTCGGGGCCGGGGCAACCATCGGCGCGGGCTCGACCATCTCGAAGTCGGCGCCGGCCGACCAACTCACCGTCGAGCGTGCCAAGCAGGCGACCGTTCCCGGCTGGAAGCGGCCAAAAAAGAAAGGCTGAAAGGTTTTATTTATCAATAAGTTAACGGCACCGGAAGGTCGCTGGAGGCCGCTCTTGCCGAATTCCGCGAATTGATGCACTCTGGCCGACCGCGCGTTGCGACAATCGCATTAAGCCAAGAGCAGATTCAGGGAGACCTCATTCATGTGTGGAATCGTCGGCGCCGTCGCCGAAAGAGATGTCGTTCCGATACTGATGGAAGGCCTGCGCCGTCTCGAATATCGGGGCTACGACTCGGCGGGTATCGCAGTCCTGGACGGTAACGCAATTAGCCGGGTTCGCCGGCTCGGCAAGGTTCAGGAACTGCAGCAGGCTTTGGACAAAGAGCCGCTTCGCGGCGTAACAGGCATCTCACACACGCGCTGGGCGACTCACGGCGCTCCGAGTGAAAGTAACGCCCATCCGCATATGTCAGGTCAGACGATCGCGCTGGTGCACAATGGCATCGTCGAAAACCATGAGGAACTTCGCGAGGAACTGAAGAAGCACGATTTCGAATTCGAATCCGAGACCGATACCGAAGTCGTCGCGCATCGCGTCCAATTTCATCTGAATGACGGCAAGGAATTTCCTGACGCGGTGCGCGCAACCGTTTCCGAGCTCGAAGGTGCATACGCGCTCGCAGTAATGAACGCCAGTGATCCGCATACGCTAGTCCTGGCACGAGCCGGTTGCCCTGTCGTGGTCGGCTTGGGAGTTGGCGAAAACTTCGTCGCATCTGATGTCGCTGCGCTGTTACCGGTAACAAGGAAGTTCATGTTTCTCGAAGAGGGGGACGTAGCAGTCGTTCGGCGGGAAGACGTAACCGTTACCGATCGGGACGGTGTCGAAGTGAAGCGGCCGATCAAAGAGAGCGAGCTGTCGGCCGACGCCGCTGAGCGCGGCAAATTCCAGCATTACATGCAAAAGGAAATTCACGAACAGGCAGCGGCCGTTTCACGAACACTCGACGAACGCATCGCGAACGGAAAAGTGCTTGACGCTGCTTTCGGTCCGGGCGCCGATAAAGCGCTGGATAAGACCCGGGGTGTGCACATCGTTGCCTGTGGTACGAGCTACCATGCCGGGCTAATCGCGCGCTACTGGATCGAACAGCTCTGCAAGCTGCCGTGTACGGTAGAAATCGCAAGCGAGTACCGTTATCGCTCGCCGGTAGTTCCCGAGGGCACGCTCTTTATTACGATAAGCCAATCGGGTGAGACAGCAGATACGCTCGCGGCGCTGCGTCTTGCGAAAGAAATGGGATATGTCGCAACGTTGACGATTTGCAATGTGCCGGAGAGCTCGATGGTTCGCGAGTCGGGACTCGTGATGATGACACATGCGGGGCAGGAGATCGGCGTGGCGTCGACGAAAGCGTTTACGACACAACTTGCTGCGCTGTCTCTGCTGACTATCGCGCTCGGGAGGAGAAACGGCCTCGAGGATAAACAGGAACGCATTCTCGTTGCGCAACTCGCCGAAATTCCGTCGCTGATCGAGCAGGTATTGACGCTTGATAGCGCTATCGAGTCACTGGCCGAGCACTTTGCAGACAAGCATCATGCACTTTTCGTCGGGCGCGGTGTACAAAACCCGGTGGCGATGGAGGGGGCGCTGAAGCTCAAGGAGATTTCCTACATTCATGCGGAGGCGTATGCGGCAGGGGAGCTAAAACATGGACCGCTTGCACTTGTCGATGATGACATGCCGGTCGTTGCCGTGGCACCGGATGACGACCTGCTCGAGAAACTAAAGAGCAACCTTCAGGAAGTTCGCGCCAGGGGCGGCCAGCTCTTCGTGTTCGCGGATCCCAGGGTGCAGTTCGGAGATCGCGTCGGCATGCACACGATGTCCATGCCGGCAGCCATTCAGGACTTTCAGGCGCCGATTATCTATACGGTGCCGCTTCAGCTGCTCGCTTATCACGTCGCGGTGTTAAGGGGGACGGACATCGACCAGCCCAGGAATCTGGCGAAATCCGTTACGGTCGAGTAGAGCGTTCGTGCGCTAGCCGGGAATCAGCGTAACGCCGGCGAAATACGGGTGCAGGTACACGAGCACGAAGAAGATGACCACGCTGATAACAAGACCCCTGGCTTCGACGAACAGGCTCGGGCCATCAGGCTTTACCCACGGGCCTTCACGCCTGTTGATCAACAGTATTTCGATCAGGGCCCACAGCCCCAGCCCACCGAACAGGATCAGGGAGCGGGAATCGCCATTGGATAACAGGTGGCCTGACGACCATGCGGCCATGCCTGCCAACTGCGGGTGCCGGACGACTCTCTTGATCCGCGTCGGATATTGGGCGGCGCCGAATAACACGACGGATATCAGCATCAGAATAGTTGTTAGTGTCGCTGCCCGGCTCGGCGGCAGGTAAACAAGCTCGGGCGTAGTCGATCGCCAGCCGAAAACCATCAAAGCGACGGATATCACCAGCAACAGAGAAAACAGACCCTTGTAGGGATGCTCGCCGATATGCACGATCAGAGAGCTCTTGAGCCCCCGAGCCAGGCTCGGAATAAAGTGCACGAGCATGAACAGCAGCACACCGATAAGTAGCCAAATCATTTTAAGACCCCGATGTTTTCCTGAACTATAACCCAGCCAAGTGCAGATTTGCGCAGCGCGCGCGGGCTATGTCTAACGCTAATTGCAGGGTAAGATTTCGCCTCAGCCGGAACCCAAGAAAAATATGCTGAACCTGGATGCCGAAAGCATCGCTAATGCTTTGCCTTATGATCAGCTCATCGCAGCGCTCGACGCGGCGTTCAAAGCCGGCGCAACTGTACCTGACCGGACGCACCTGGAGATCGAGGTGCCGGGAAACGCCGACGGCACATTGCTTCTCATGCCGTGCTGGCAGACAAGCGGCAACCTGGGCGTCAAAATAGCGACTGTGTATCCCGGCAATGCGGCCAGGGACCTGTCGGCCGTCCATGCAAGTTACTTCCTGATGGACGCCGGCACAGGTGAACCGATTGCCGTAATGGACGGCACCGAGCTCACGTTACGCCGGACTGCGGCGGCGTCCGCTCTCGCGTCAACGTATCTTTCGCGAGGCGATTCGAATACCTTGTTGATGGTCGGCACGGGAAACCTCGCTCCGTACCTGATTACGGCGCATGCGGCAGCGAGACCCATCGATAGAGTTTTGATCTGGGGCAGGCGTGAAGAGGCCGCGAAAGATGTAGAGACCAAACTTTCACCGGCTTCATTCGAAACCAGCGTTGTGACAGATCTGAAAGCGGCCGTCGACAGCGCTGATATTATTTCCTGCGCGACGCTGGCCAGGGAACCCTTAATAAAGGGTGATTGGTTGCAAAAAGGACAGCACCTGGACCTGGTCGGCGCATACAAACCCGACATGCGCGAGACAGACAGCGCCGCGCTAACACGTGCCAGAGTTTACGTCGACACAGTCAGCGGCGCATTGTCGGAGGCAGGCGATATTCTGCAGGCAATACGAGAAGAAGCAATCAAGGAGAAAGATATCGAAGGCGATCTGCAAAAGCTTACCCGACGACAGTGCGAGGGACGCACATCGCAGGAGGAGATAACACTCTTCAAATCGGTCGGCACGGCGCTGGAGGACCTGGCTGCAGCCGAACTCGTCATGCGAAATCATCATGCGCAGTAAAGAGAAAATAGACATCGTCGGTTGCCATGCCGAGGGTGAGGTGGGCGACGTTATTGTTGGCGGCGTCGAGCCCCCGCCGGGCGATACCTTATGGGAGCAACGAAGCTGGATCGATAAGGATCAGACATTACGCAACTTTGTGTTAAACGAACCTCGCGGCGGGGTTTTTCGCCACATCAACCTGCTCGTTCCGGCCAAGGACCCGGCGGCGCAAATGGGTTTTATCATCATGGAGCCCGAAGACACGCCACCGATGTCGGGCTCTAACTGT